>Ga0256405_10000733_pt1 | contig 103504 bp, 103 predicted proteins | sample RumenRJG_02DNA_FD_189096 | JGI IMG/M metagenome (GOLD analysis project Ga0256405, IMG submission 189096) | Bovine rumen microbial communities from Lethbridge, Alberta, Canada - RJG_02 | ecosystem: Host-associated > Mammals > Digestive system > Stomach > Rumen | place: Canada: Alberta...
GGTTTTTCTTGTAAAAGCCCCAAAGTCTCTGTTGGATTGGGATACCATATTGCGCGGTGTTGTCGCGCGGGATTTTAGCAGTCCTTTCTTTGAATTGACCCAGGCAGAAGAAATCTGGATCGACAACGAGCCTGGATTGACGTGGTCCCTGGACGGGGAATGCTCCGGAGAAATGGAGCGGATTCACATCGTACCGAAGCGTAGCTTTTTACACTTAAAAACGTAATGGCAAACCTGCCGCACGACGGCAGAAAGAAAAAACCGTCGTGTGGCAGGATATCTGCCGTTGCCCCAACTCATTCCACGGCGGTTTTAGGAGACTGCCGTGGTATTTCTTTTTCTGCTTTCGCCGATTAACTCGTCAAAAAAAACCATGTTTATGCATGGGAGCTCCGCACTAACAATGTAGAGATTACCTATCCGATAGGAAGAAATAATTTTTCTATTTGTGTCCGTGTAGATCAGCGTATCTATACGGATTTTTTGTTGCCCATTTGCTACAGGCAAGACAAGGCCTCACATGGCTATGGCTGCCGTTCTCCGCCTTCCAATCTGATTTTTTCAAGATTTCAGATTGGAGGTAAATAAGGATGGATGGCCAACATCCTAATCAATACGATAAGCGCCCCAAGCGGCGCAGAGATAAAGACAACCCGTATGAGCTGTTCACGGTGGGATTTGGAACACCGGAACCGCTCTATTTTATCCGCTTCAAGGATGGAGAAGGAAACGAGCATACGCTTGAGATCGGCAAAGACCTGTTCGAGGCCTTTGACCAGTTTGAACTGGACGACATTTCCTATATGCACAAGGTTGACCGTCACCACGAGCAAAGCGCCTTATCTGAGGCGTCTTTGAACGAGCGCGTACAGGATCGACCTGTGTCTTTGGAGGAAGATGTGTCCCGCAGGATTGAACTGGAACGTCTGTTCGATTTGATCGCTGTGCTGCCCGCTATGCAGCGCCGTCGGCTGATTCTTTACTTCTTTGGAGGTTATACATACGAAAAGATCGCAGAAATGGAGGGATGCACCAAGCGAGCAGTTAAATTCAGCGTTGACATTGCCCTGAAAAAGTTGAAAGAAAAAATGTAATTTGCAGACTACACTTTTCCTGTTTGAGTGGAGAAACAGGTGAAGGGCCTCAAAACCTTTCACCTGTTTCCTCGATGGACAGGCTTTCCCGAAAATTGAATACACATTCATCAAGTACATTCCCATTGCTGTTGCGAGAGCATAAGCCAGTCCAGCGACTGCGCGATGATCTGCACGGATGGAGGCAGCGAAAAGACACCAATATCGGTTTTCGGCCAGCCCATCCGTCAGGGAGCGAGCACAGCCGACTGCAAGCGCCGGATGGTTCCCGACGTGGCCATGACAGGCAATGGGGCTAACGATACTCCTGTCCAGTCACAGTCCGAGCGTGATCAAACCGTCGCAGGCAATGAGGGCAGTCGGCAGAGATCCTGCCGGGGAAAAACCCGTGGCGCTGGTAAACCGCCAGCCGCTTGATGATTTCCCAATGATAAGCCGGGGCGCCGAGGACAAATAGGCTTGTCCGAACATATCAGCCGGGCTAAAGGGTGAGTTTGTATCTTGAGAATAATCTTCCGACCTTTTTTACCCTGCGGTCCGGCGTTTACATAGGCGCATTGCGTCAATTTACCCATGAGGAGGAGCAGACCATGAGCGAGATATACAAGCGTGGCGAAATCTATAATACTGACTTTGGGGTGGGCCTCGGCTCTGAACAGATGGGCGTCCGGCCAGCCCTGATCGTGCAGAACAACGCAGGGAATTTTTATAGCCCGACAATCATCGTCGCCGCCATCACGTCCCAGAAGCAGAACAAGACCGTGCTGCCCACACATTACGTCGTGGGAACAGACACCGGCCTCAATGTACCGTCTGTTATCCTGCTTGAACAGCTCAGGACAGTGAGCAAGGAACGTCTGGGAGATTATATTGGAGAACTCTCTCCGCATGACATGAAAAGACTGGTCTATCCTCTGTCCGTCAGCCTCGGGATGATCCGATTCCAAAGGAAGAACCTGGTACTGACTCTCTGCAAAAAATGTGCGGAGAATTTTCGCCAGGCTCAGTATGTGCTTTACCCGGTGGGAGATCATCGGTACAAAGAAACCTGTATGCGTTGCAACTATTACATGGGATACGACTATGAGATCATCCCGCCGGTTGATTCCAAATAAATGGAAATAACTGTTAATCGAGGTGACAATATGCATGACATTATGAATATCCGGGAAACCCTTTGCCGAGCACAGGAAGAAGGAATATCTCTGAGTGAATATACGCTGCGTCGGGCGATCAAGAGCGGTGCTGTTCCGTGCAGGATCGTTGGGCGAACCTATCTGATTTCCTGGTCAAATATTATGCGTTGGCTGTCCTGCGAAGACGGCGCAGATAATGCTCCATTTGGTGAAGGGACCGAAACTGGAACAAAAGGCATTCGCAAAATCTCGCTGTGAATTCGCACATTTGTCTTTCGGGCTCATGTCCGCTATGATGACCATGGGCCCAACATATACATACTATTTGAAAGGACAATGATTCATGGCATCCATAGAGAAACGCATTAACAAGGCTGGTGAAGTAACCAGCTATAAAATCATCGTATATGGCGGTATGGATTCCACGGGCGAACCGATTCGCCGCCGTATGACGTGGAAGCCCGATGCCAAAATGACCGCCAAACAGGCGGAAAAGGCCGTACAGGCGGTTGCAGCTAAGTTTGAAGAAGAGGTATCCCAAGGATTTCATACCGACGATTCAATGACCTTCGCAGAATATGCAGAAAAGGTTATTAAAATGAAGGAACGCAACGGCCTCCAGCCGCGCACGATTGTTCGATACAGGAGTATGCTGCCGCGGATCAATGCCGCCATCGGACATATCCCTCTTTCCAAGATCCGGCCACAGCATTTGAACGACCTGTATGAAAATCTGGCAGAGGCCGGCATCCGGGAGGATGCAGATCGAGCTGTACTGGTGATTGATCTAGAAAAGGAGCTGAGAAAACGGCATCTCTCCAAATGGAGCTTTGCGAAGATTGCAGAAGTATCTACCAATACGCTACGTTCCGCAGAAGAAGGAAATGCCATTCTGATTTCTTCAGCGCAGGCCATTGCAGCGGGCTTGGAAATGGCCGATAGTAAGGTGTTCAGAGTTGAGCAAAACAGGAAACCCCTATCTAAAAAAACAATTTTGGAGCATCACAGACTGATTTCTTCCATTCTACATGAAGCAGAAAAGGAGATGTGTGTCATGTATAACGCCGCAGAGAGAGCTACCCCGCCCAAGGCCGGTAAAAGCAAGCCCGATTACTATCAGCCTGAAGTGCTGGATCAGATCATCCGGGCATTGGATGGAGCGCCGACGAAGTGGAAAACCATTACTTATCTGTTGATCGACACAGGCTGCCGACGTGGTGAAGCTATGGGCTTGAAATGGGAGAGCGTGGATTTCAGAAACGAGCTCGTCACGATAGAACGCGCACTACTTTATACGGCAGAAACCGGAACCTTTGAAGGCCCGCCAAAAAACGGAGAAAGCCGCATTGTGCGGATCGCGCCGGAAACGGCAGCTATGCTCAAAGCGTGGAAAAAGGTTCAGGATCAGCAGAAGCGAGACAGCGGAGATCGCTGGATTGATACAGGATATGTTTTTACAAGGGACAGCGGAGAACCTATGTCGCCGGATAGCATTACGCAATGGCTGAGCACCTTTGCTCAGAAGAACGGTCTGCCACACATCCATCCACATGCCTTCAGGCATACAGCCGCCTCCAACATGATTGCGGACGGCGTAGACCTTGTAACCACGGCGAATGAGCTTGGTCACGCAGACCCGACAACGACCGCAAAGATATACGCCCACCAGATTAAGGCCGCGAAGGCCAGAGCGTCCCAGGTTCGTGCTAACGTTTTTTCTCATGCATAAGCACAGGGCAGGAAGTACAAAATGTACCGCCTGCCCTTTAAACAGTCAAAAATGACCAAAAAAAACATAGCCGATATTCAATGAGTATCCAAAAGAAAATGTGAGGAACTTTGAGGAGCTTTGCCCCGTTTTGAATCGGACTTCCCCAAATATTCCCCAATTTCAAAAATTGCCAAAAGAATTTGCTTCAAAAAGTTAAGAAAACAGCCGGCTTCTTTTGAAAACCGGCTGTTTTAGTGGTTGCGGGGGAAGGATTTGAACCAACGACCTCCGGGTTATGAGCCCGACGAGCTACCAGCTGCTCTACCCCGCGATATGCTCTTTGCTTCATCAGCTTAGATATAATACCACAGGGTAAGCGGGAAGTCAATAGGGAAATTATGCTTTTTCAGTGGAGGGTTCGTCCGGGGTGTCCGCGCCGGTTTCCGGCTCCGCCGGGTTCGCGGCGGGAGAGGGCTCGTCGGCATCGGCCTCGTCCGCGGCGGGGGAGGGCTCGCCGTGCTCGGACTCGTAGTCCAGCACCTGCCGGAACTGGGTCTCGTACAGCTCCCGGTAGACGCCGCCCTTGGCCAGCAGCTCGTCGTGGGTGCCCTGCTCGGCGATGACGCCGTCCTTGACCACCAGAATGCTGTCGGCCTTCAGGATGGTGGAGAGCCGGTGGGCGATGACGATGCTGGTGCGGCCCTTCATGATGGTCTCCAGCGCGTCCTGAATGGCGTTTTCGGAGATGGAGTCCAGGGCGGAGGTGGCCTCGTCCAGGATCAGGATGCGGGGGTTCTTCAGCACGACGCGGGCGATGGAGAGCCGCTGCTTCTCGCCGCCGGAGAGCTTCAGACCGCGGTTGCCCACCTCGGTGTCATAGCCGTCGGGCTGGCGGAGGATGAAGTCGTGGATGCTGGCGATGCGGCAGGCAGCTTCCAGCTCCTCCTGGGTGGCGTCCGGCTTGGCGTAGAGAAGATTGTCGCGGATGGTGCCGTTGAAGAGGTAGGTGTCCTGGGTCACCACACCGATGTTGCTACGCAGGAAGGTCAGATCGTAGCTCTTGACGTTGATGTCGTGGATGAGCACAAAGCCGCCGGTCACGTCGTACAGGCGGGGGATGAGGTTGACCAGGGTGGACTTGCCGGAGCCGGAGGGGCCCACGATGGCGTACATCTTCCCACTGGGGATGGTGCAGTTGATATCGGTTAAGAGGGGCTTTTCCGGGGTGTAGGAGAAACTCACGTGGATGAAGCGGATGGTGCTGTCCTCCTCCAGAGCGGAGACGCGGCCGTGGGGCGGGGAGACGATGGCGATCTCCCGGTCGAAGTAGTCGAAGATGCGGGTGAAGAGGGCCAGGGACCGGGTGAAGTCAACCTGGATGTTCAGCAGGGATTCCACCGGGCGGTAGAGCCGGTTGATCAGCGCCACGGAGGCGGTGATGGTGCCCACGGTGAGCGTGGGATCGGTCCGGGAGATGATGAGCCAGCCGCCGGCAAAGTAGATCAGCAGCGGGCCCACCTGGGTGAACATCCCCATAACCACCCGGAACCACTTGCCGCTGCGCTGCTCCTTGAGGGCCAGGCGTGTGACCTCCTCGTTGACGGCCACAAAGCGGTCGTACTCCGCCTGCTCGCGAGTGAAGAGCTTGACCAGCAGCGAGCCGCTGACGGAGAGGGTCTCGTTGATGAGCTGGTTCATCTCGTCGTTCTTGGCCTGGCTCTCGTTGAGGAGCTTCCAGCGGGTGCGGCCCACGCTGCGGGTGGGCAGGATCAGGAGGGGAATGACCAGGATGCCCACGATGGCCAGCTGCCAGCTCATGGAGAAGAGGGCCACCAGGGTGGTGACCACGGTGGCGATGTTGGAGACGATGCTGGAGAGCGTGCCGGAGATGACGGAGCTGACGCCCGAGATGTCCGTGTTCATGCGGGTGATGATGTCGCCCTGCTTCTCGGTTGCGAAGAAGGAGTGGGGCATGTGCTGGAGATGGTCGTACATCTGGTTCTTCATGTCGAAGATGATGCGCTGGGAGATCCAGGCGTTGATGTAGCTCTCCAGCACGCTGATGACCTGGGAGAGGGCCAGGGTGAAGAAGGCCATGAGCAGCAGCTGAATGAGCAGCTTCATGTTCCTGCCCACCAGAGCCTCGTCCACCACGCGGCCGGTGATGATGGAGGGCAGCAGACCCACCGTCGCCGACAGCACGATGGCCACCAGCACCAGCAGCAGCTGGAACCAGTACGGCTTCAGATAGGATAAAATGCGCAGCAGCAGCTCTTTTGTGACCTTGGGCATGCTCTGCTTTTCCTCTTCGGTGAGGAATTTGATGGGCCCGCGCGGGCCGGCTCCGGCCGCCATAAGCACCCGTCCTTTCATATTTGCATATCACCGATAGTATAGCATAAAAATGCAGGAAAACAAGAAAAGCATTCTGAAAAAGCGGGAAAAGCTTCCATCTGCGTCCGGGATGAAAAAGCGGGGCGGGAGCAGGAAAACACGCCCTGTGAATTTCAACAAAATTCTTGCAGAAGCCAAAGCCGCCCTTTACAAAAAAACCAAAATGCGCTATTCTTATACTGTTAATCATGGCATCCAACCAGTGCCAAATTTTTTGAGATGGAGATGAATATATGGAGAGACACTACAAAACTATGGACGGCAACAACGCGGCCGCCCATGTATCCTACGCATTCACCGAAGTCGCAGCAATCTACCCCATTACCCCGTCCAGCCCCATGGCCGACTATGTTGACCAGTGGGCGGCTGCCGGCCGGAAAAACATTTTCGGTTCGACGGTCAAGGTTCAGGAGATGCAGGCTGAGTCCGGCGCTGCCGGCGCTGTCCACGGCTCCCTGAACGCAGGCGCCCTGACCACCACCTACACCGCGTCCCAGGGCCTGCTGCTGATGATCCCCAACATGTACAAGATCGCGGGCGAGCTGCTCCCCGGCGTGTTCCACGTCTCCGCCAGAACCCTCGCCAGCCACACCCTGAACATCTTCGGCGATCACAGCGACGTCATGGCGTGTCGTCAGACCGGCTTTGCCATGCTGGCCGAGACCAACGTGCAGGAGGTCATGGATCTGAGCCCTGTGGCGCACCTGGCCGCCATCAAGGGCAGAGTCCCCTTCCTGAACTTCTTCGACGGCTTCCGCACCAGCCACGAGCTGCAGAAGATCCAGGTCTGGGATTACGAGGATCTCAAGGACATGGTCGACATGGACGCTGTCGCGGCCTTCCGCGCCAGAGCTCTCAACTCCGAGCATCCCACCATGCGCGGCAGCCATGAGAACGGCGACATCTTCTTCCAGAACCGTGAGGCCTCCAACAAGTACTACGAGGCGGTCCCCGCGATCGTCGAGGAGTACATGGCCAAGGTCAATGCCAAGCTCGGCACCGACTACCAGCTCTTCAACTACTATGGCGCTGCCGACGCCGACCGCGTCATCATCGCCATGGGCTCCATCTGCGACGTGGCCGAGGAAGTCATCGACTACCTCTGCGCACAGGGTGAGAAGGTCGGCCTCGTGAAGGTCAGACTGTACCGTCCCTTCTGCCCGGACAAGCTCCTGGCCGCCATCCCCGCCACCTGCAAGAAGATCGCGGTCCTCGACCGCACCAAGGAGCCCGGCGCACAGGGCGAGCCTCTGTACCTGGACGTCGTCACCGCACTGGCCAACGCCGGCAAGACCGGGATCGAGGTCATCGGCGGCCGCTACGGCCTGGGCAGCAAGGACACGCCTCCCGCCTCCGTCTTCGCCGTGTACAACGAGCTGAAGAAGAGCGAGATGAAGCGCCAGTTCACCATCGGCATCGTCGACGACGTGACCGGCATGTCCCTGACCGAGGAAGCCGCTCCTGTCACCGCAGCCCCCGGCACCATCGAGTGCAAGTTCTGGGGCCTCGGCGGCGACGGCACCGTCGGCGCGAACAAGAACTCCATCAAGATCATTGGCGACCACACCGACAAGTACGTGCAGGCCTACTTCCAGTACGACTCCAAGAAGACCGGCGGCGTGACCGTCAGCCACCTGCGCTTCGGCGATCACCAGATCAAGAGCCCCTACTACATCAACAAGGCCGACTTTGTGGCCTGCCATGTGCCCAGCTACATCACCAAGGGCTTCCCCATCGTCCGCGACGTCAAGCCCGGCGGCGTGTTCCTCATCAACTGCCAGTGGAGCAACGAGGAGCTGGAGCATCACCTGGATGCCGCCTCCAAGCGCTACATCGCCAAGAACAACATCCAGCTCTACAAGATCAACGCCATTGACCTGGCCAAGAAGATCGGTATGGGCAAGCGCACCAACACCATCCTGCAGTCCGCGTTCTTCTCCCTGGCCAAGGTCATGCCCGAGGCCGAGGCGATCCAGTACATGAAGGACGCCGCCCTCCACTCCTACCTGAAGAAGGGCCAGGACGTGGTCGACATGAACTACAACGCCATCGACGCCGGCGCCACCGCCTACGAGAAGGTCGACGTCCCCGCCTCCTGGGCCGACGCCAAGGACGAGGCCAAGGCCTCCAAGCACACCGGCCGCGAGAAGACCGTCAAGATGGTCAACGGCATCCTGGATCCCATCGACAAGATGGACGGCGATTCCCTGCCCGTCAGCGCCTTCGTCGATCACGCCGACGGCACCTTCGAGCTGGGCGCTGCCGCCTATGAGAAGCGCGGCATTGCGGTCACCGTTCCCACCTGGGACGCCGAGAAGTGCATCCAGTGCAACCAGTGCGCTTTCGTCTGCCCGCACGCCACCATCCGTCCCTTCGCGCTGACCGCCGAGGAAGCCGCCGCCGCTCCCGCCCAGACCAAGATGGCCGAGATCAAGGCCGGCAAGGGCAAGGGCGAGTACAAGTTCACCATGGCCGTGTCTCCTCTGGACTGCATGGGCTGCGCCGTCTGCATCAGCCAGTGCCCGGTGGGCGCCATCGAGATGGTTCCCATGGAGAGCCAGCTGGCCGAGCAGGAAGTCTTCGACTACATGGTCGAGAAGGTCTCCGAGAAGAAGGACATGTTCGTGGCCGACAACGTGAAGTTCAGCCAGTTCGCCCAGCCCTACCTCGAGTTCTCCGGCTCCTGCGCCGGCTGCGCCGAGACCAGCTACGCCCGTCTCGTCACCCAGCTCTTCGGCGACCACATGCTCATCTCCAACGCCACCGGCTGCTCCTCCATCTGGGGCGGTCCCGCGGCCACCTCTCCCTACACCGTCAACAAGGAAGGCAAGGGTCCCGCATGGGCCAACTCCCTCTTTGAGGACAACGCCGAGCACGGTCTCGGCATGTACCTGGGCCAGAAGAAGATCCGCGACGATCTCAAGGCCAAGGTCGAGGAAATGATGGCTGCTCCCTCCTGCTGCGCCGAGCTGAAGGCCGCCGCGCAGGCTTGGCTTGACACCTATGACGACGGCAACGCCAACCAGGCTGCCACCGCCGCCCTCGTCAAGGAGCTGGAAGAGGACATCTCCAGCATCGACAGCTGCATCGCCTTCCTGGGCTCCGACATGGCCAAGCAGATCTACGGCGACGCACAGCCCGCGGCTCTGGCTGCGGCCGAGGCCTCCAAGGCCGCCGGCGGCACGGTCTGCACCTGCAAGGCCTGCCAGCTGGGCAGCGAGATCCTCAAGCAGAAGGACTACCTGAACAAGAAGTCCGTGTGGATCTTCGGCGGCGACGGCTGGGCCTTCGACATCGGCTACGGCGGCGTGGACCACGTGCTGGCCTCCGGCGAGGACGTCAACATCTTCGTGTTCAACACCGAGGTGTACTCCAACACCGGCGGACAGGCCTCCAAGGCCTCCAACATCGGCCAGGTGGCGCAGTTCGCCGCGGCCGGCAAGGAGATCAAGTCCAAGTCCCTGGCTGAGATGGCCATGACCTACGGCTACGTGTACGTTGCTCAGGTCGCCATGGGCGCCAACAAGGTCCAGACCCTGAAGGCTATCGCCGAGGCCGAGGCTCACAAGGGCCCGTCCCTGATCATCGGCTACGCTCCCTGCGAGATGCACAGCATCAAGGGCGGCATGACCAACTGCCAGAAGGAGATGGACAAGGCCGTCAAGTGCGGTTACTGGAACCTGTTCCGCTTCAACCCCGACGCGGAGAAGCCCTTCACCCTCGACAGCAAGGAGCCTGCCGGCGGTTACCGCGAGTTCCTCATGAACGAGGCCCGCTACAGCCGTCTGACCCGCGAGTTCCCCGAGCGCGCCGAGAGACTCTTCACCGCCAACGAGGAAGAGGCCAAGCGCCGCTACGAGCATCTGATGAAGCTGAAGGCCCTCTACGAGTAAGCCGCAAGCTCCCATCGGCAATCGCATAAACCCCACAGCCCCGGGCAAAAGCCCGGGGCTGCTTGTCGCAGAAGGGCAAATATGCGGCGCATTCGCCTGGACCTGCAGGGGGGATTGTGAAGGGGGACGGGAGGCCCCCTTCACGTTCAATCGGGTGAAAATGGGGGCTCGAGAAGAGCTCCCATTTTCGGCTGTCAAGCTGGAACAGCTTGACAGCCCCGGGCAAAAGCCCGGGGCTGTTTCCGTATTCTGTCGCGACAGATTTCAGTTGACCCCCGGGGGACAAGATGCTAATATAAGGAGTACGAAACTACCTTGCTTTTTGGAGGACGCCATGAAAAACCGTGTCGGAAGAGTCATCATCGGCATTCTTGCGCTGGCCATGCTCGCTTTTTATACATACAAAGAGGATCAGATCCACACCCACAGCAACGATATCGAGTCCTGGGGCCCGGCCACCGGCCTGCACCCCGAGGGCTTTGACCAGGGCACCGTGATGGAGCGGGCGGAGGACCTGGCGCCGGAGACGCAGCCCGAGGCCACGGAGCCCGCTGATGCTGCGGAACCCGCGCCCGCCGAGACCGCGGAGCCCGCGGTTCCGGAAGAGACGCCGCTGAACTTCGATCTCAGCGACTGGAAGTTCATGCTGGTCAACGGCGACCACTCCATCGACCAGTACGAGCCGGCAGAGCTGGGCTGGGTCAGCAACACACTGGCCGACCGGGAGGTACACCCCGCCAACACCCGCAACGATCTGGTACCGGTGGACGCCCGCATCGGCGAGGCCCTGATGGCCTTTACCGGTGCCTGTCAGGACGCGGGCCTGCCCGTGTACATCTCCTCCGGCTACCGCAGCTATTCCGAGCAGGCGCAGAACTTCCAGCGGATCTGCGCCAACAACGGGATTACCGACGGCAAGGACGCCAACGGCCACTACATCACCATGCCCGCCGGCTGCAGCGAGCACCAGACGGGCCTGGGCGTGGATATCACGGACGTCTACCGTCCCACCAAGAACGACGAGTTCTTCCAGACCCAGACCTACGAGTGGCTGCGGGATCACTGCACCGAGTACGGCTTTGTGCTGCGCTTCCCCACGGGGAAGGAGGACGTCACCGGCGTCATGAACGAGGGCTGGCACTTCCGCTATGTGGGCCAGGAGGCCGCGCAGTACATGACGGAGAACAACCTGACGCTGGAAGAATTCTGGGAGAGATTCGGAAATGAGACTTGATCACCGCAGCAAGCGGCTGCTGCTCCTGACCCTGGCACTGGCGATGCTGCTGCTCGCCGCCTGCGGGGCAAAGCAGGAGACACCCCCCGCCCCGGCGGAGGAGCCGGCGGCCCCGATCGAGCAGGCCCCGGAAGCGCCCGCCGCGGAGACGCCTGTCACGGCGGAAGCGGAGACTGTCCGGGAGCCCGCGCCCACAGAGACGCCGAAGAAGGAGCTCCCGCCGCCGCCGGACATCGACATCAACAGCTGGGAGTATCTCTACGCCGGGCCCACCCAGGGCGTGGGCGTGTTCTATCACCCCCAGGTGAAGAACCTGGAGAACCAGTACATGGACATCCGCTGCCAGCCGGCCACCAAGGACTTCCTCAACGCCGCCCGGGAGGCGGGCTACAAGGTCTGGATCGGCGTGGCTTACCGCAACAATCTCTACACCAAGTTCTGGTACGACAAGGAGATCGAAAAGTGGGGCAGCTCCTACGAGGCGGCCCAGCACGGCTTTGCCCCCGGCTGCAGCGAGCATCACACGGGCCTGGCCTTTGACATCACCGACGAACAGATCTACGCCGCCGACTACAACAACCGCCACGACGAGACCGTGGCCGACACCGAGGTCTACAAGTGGATGGCGGAGCACTGCACGGACTACGGCTTTATCGTCCGCTACCCGGAGGGGAAAGAGGAGTTCTATCACATGGCCTGCTACCCCGGCCACTTCCGCTACGTGGGGGTGGAGGCCGCCAAGTACATCACCGAGAACGACCTCTGCTTTGAGGAGTTCCTGGCCCTGTACGGGGTGAACATCAAGTAAGCGAAAAAGGAAGCGCCAAGTGGCGCTTCCTTTTTTTAACCCGGATTTAGCATCAGCTAACTTTTTTCGGAAAAGCTCTTGACAAGTTAGCCAAGAGTAACTATTATAGAAGATGCGAGTTAGCCATACGCAACTTGCAAATGAAACAGACAGAGAGGGACTGCTATGATGCCGTTGAATGTGGCGCTGCCGGGCGAGGAGAACATCATCCGCAAGATCGGCGGCAGCCCGGAGGTTAAAAAGCATCTGGAGGATCTCGGCTTTGTGGTCGGCGGCACGGTCACGCTGCTCAACGTGCTGGGCGGAAACGTGATCGTCAGCGTCAAGGAATCCCGGATCGCCCTGGACGCCGATATGGCCCGCCGCATCATGATCTGACACAGGCGAGAAAAACACAACAGGGAGGACAAGGAATGAAAACGCTGCGAGAGGCAAAAATCGGCGAGACCGTCAAGGTCGTCAAGCTGCACGGCGAGGGCGCCGTCAAACGCAGGATCATGGACATGGGCATCACCAAGGGCGTGCAGGTCTATGTGCGCAAGGTGGCGCCGCTGGGCGACCCGGTGGAGGTCACGGTGCGCAACTACGAGCTGTCCATCCGCAAGGCCGACGCCGAGATGATCGAAGTCGAGTAAACACACAAGACATTGCGCGGGGGAGACCCCGCTTTCAAAAAGCATATCGGTTAGCGCGTTCTAACCGGGAAAGAAAGGATTGTTGTTATGGATATCCGCATTGCCCTGGCCGGCAACCCCAACAGCGGCAAAACCACGCTGTTCAATGCTCTGACCGGCTCCAGACAGTTTGTGGGCAACTGGCCCGGCGTCACCGTGGAGAAGAAGGAAGGCGAGCTGAAGAAGCACGACGGCGTCATCATCACCGACCTGCCCGGCATCTACTCCCTCTCCCCCTACACCCTGGAGGAGGTCGTGGCCCGAAACTACCTCATCAACGAGCGCCCCGACGCCATTCTCAACATCGTCGACGGCACAAACCTGGAGCGCAACCTCTACCTGACCACCCAGCTGACCGAGCTGGGCATCCCCGTGGTGGTGGCCATCAACATGATGGACATCGTCCGCAGGCAGGGCGACAAGATCGACACCGCGGAGCTGGGCAGACAGCTGGGCTGCAAGGTGGTGGAGATCTCCGCCCTCAAGGGAGACGGCACCATGGAGGCCGCCGAGACAGCCATCAAGGCCGCCCAGGGAACCAGGACCATCCCCCAGCACAAATTTTCCGGCGTGGTGGAGCACGCCCTGGCCCACATCGAGGAGGTCACCGTGCACAACCTGCCCGAGGAACAGCAGCGCTGGTACGCCGTCAAGCTCTTCGAGCGCGACGAGAAGGTCATGGAGTCCCTGAAGCTGCCCCGGGAGACCGTGGCCCACATCGAAAAGGACATCGAGGCCGCCGAGAAGGAGATGGACGACGACGCCGAGAGCATCATCACCAACGAGCGCTACATCTACATCGGCGAGGTCATCAAGGCCTGCTACAAGAAAAAGAACGTGGGCAGCCTGACCGCCTCCGACAAGATCGACAGGATCGTCACCAACCGCTGGCTGGCCCTGCCCATCTTCGCCCTGGTCATGTACCTGGTGTACGCCCTGTCCATGGGCGCGCCCATCGGCGACGGCGGCATCTCCATCGGCACCTTCCTCACCGACTGGGCCAACGACGTCCTGGGCGGCGCCTGGCTGACCGACGGCTCCCGCGCCATCCTGGAGAGCTGGAACGTGGCCCCCTGGCTGGTCGGCCTGATCTCCGACGGCATCTTCGCCGGCGTGGGCGCGGTGCTCGGCTTCGTGCCCCAGATGCTGGTACTGTTCCTGATGCTCTGCCTGCTGGAGGACTGCGGCTACATGGCCCGTATCGCCTTCATCATGGACCGCATCTTCCGCCGCTTCGGCCTGTCCGGCAAGAGCTTCATCCCCATGCTGGTCGGCACCGGCTGCGGCATCCCCGGCGTCATGGCCTCCCGCACCATCGAGAACGAGCGTGACCGCCGCATGACCATCACCACCACCACCTTCATCCCCTGCGGCGCCAAGATGCCCATCATCGGCCTGATCGCCGGCGCCATGTTCGGCGGCAGCACCTGGGTCGCCACCTCCGCTTACTTCATCGGCATCGCCGCCATCATCGTCTCCGGCATCATGCTCAAGAAGACCAAGATGTTTGCCGGCGACCCCGCCCCCTTCGTCATGGAGCTGCCCGCCTACCACGTGCCCGCCTGGGGCAACGTGCTGCGCGGCACCTGGGAGCGCGGCTGGTCCTTTATCAAGCGCGCCGGCAGCGTCATCGTGATCGCCTCCATCATCATCTGGTTCCTCTCCAGCTTCGGCAATGTCAACGGTAAGTTCGGCATGGTCGACGAGCTGTACGAGGACGAGACCGTGGTCACCGAAGAGTACGTCGCCGTGGTAGCCGAGCGCATGAACATCCCCGAGGACGAGGTCGAGCCCATGGACGACTCCATCCTGGCCCGCGCCGCCCAGCCCGTCTCCGTGCTCTTCAAGCCCCTGGGCTTCGGCGACTGGAAGCCCACCGTCGCCACTGTCACGGGCCTGGTGGCCAAGGAAGAGGTGGTCGGCACCTTCGGCGTCCTGTACAACTACGACGATCAGGACGGCGAGGAGGAGCTGGAGGAGAACGGCGACCAGATCTGGGACAACGTCCGGAAGGACTTTGACGAGTTCTCCGGCGGCCACAGCAAGCTGGCAGCTTACTCCTTCATGATCTTCAACCTGCTCTGCGCTCCCTGCTTTGCGGCCATCGGCGCCATCAAGCGCGAGATGAACAACCGCAAGTGGACCTGGTTTGCCATCGGCTATCAGTGCGGCTTTGCCTATGTGATCGCCCTGATCGTCTGGCAGCTCGGCCGGGTCTTCGCGGGCGGGTTGAACCTCCTGGGCCTGATCGTGGCCCTGGCCCTGCTGGCGGGGCTCTGCTGGCAGCTCTTCAAGCCCTACAAGGAGTCCCAGAAGCTCACCGTTCAGTAACACTACCCCTGTCAATCCTTCCGCGGCGGCCCTGCGCCGCCGCGGAAAGCGCGTTTTCCGGAAAGGACGTGACACACATGCTTGCCTGGCTTTCGGCAAATCTCATCAATATCGTGCTGGTGCTGGCGGTCGCGCTGCTGGTCTTTGTGCTGGTGCGCGGCCTGATCCGCGACAAAAGGGCGGGCAAGTCCCCCTGCGGCGGAAACTGCTCCGGGTGCGGCGGCTGCGCCTCCTGCGCCATGGGCAGCTCCTGCCGCGGCGAACAATAGGCATGGGCGGCGTGCAGGAGCCGGCCGGGCGCACGGAGCTGTCTGCGGCGAATATCCGTTATCTGATCGCCATGCGGCGAAACCAGCGGCCGGACGGGATCATCCGCGGGGCGGACGTGGCCAGGGCCCTCAGCCGCACCCGGCCCAGTGTCCACAAAATGGTGGAGAGCCTTTCGGCGCTCGGGCTGGTCAGCAAGAGCTGCCCCTACGGCGCCATCCGCTTTACCCCGGCGGGGGAGGCGGCGGCAGCGGACTGCGCCGCCCGCTACGCCGCGGCGGAGGAAAAGCTGCGCCGGGCCTTCCCGGCGCTGGGCGACTGCGAGGAACTGGTCTGCTCCCTTCTCGCGGCCCTGCCGGGGCAAACACTGTAAAAAAACAAAGGAGAGGCGATATGACAAAAACCACCCTGGGCATCGACGGCATGGTCTGCTCCATGTGCGAGGCCCACATCAACGATGCCATCCGGCGGGCCTTCCCGGTCATCAAGATCAGCTCCTCGGCGGCAAAGAAGCGGTGCGAGATCATAAGCGACGGGCCCCTGGACGAGCAGAAGCTCCGGGACGTGATCGCCCCCACGGGCTACACACTGCTGTCTGTTGCCAGCGAGCCCTATGAGAAGAAAGGCTTCTCCCTGTTCGGGAGAAGGTAGTTAGCAAAAGCTAACTGAATTGGAGCCCCGTTCGCTTCATTTGGAGCGGACGGGGCTCTTGTTTTTATCTATACTAAGCATAGAAAACAAGTAGGAATTGGATGAGCCGATTCCGGGTACAATGACACAGAAGGGGAGATGGAGCATGAGTGTTGTCATCATCGGCGGAAACGAGTGCATGGAGCGGAATTACCGCAGCATCTGCAGCGACTATCGGCACGACGCCAAGGTGCTGATCAAGCCCGTGGGCGGGCTCAGACGCAAGATGGGCAATCCCGACATGGTGATCTTCTTCACCGGCGCCATGTCCCACAAGATGCTGCAGGGGGCCATGAGCGAGCTGAAGGGTCAGGACGTGATCATCGAACGCTGTCCCACCAGCTCCGCCTCCGCCCTGCGCAAGGTACTGGATAAGTACGCGTGATGAGTGAGGAGACAGTCGTCCGCCAGGCGGCGCCCACCCTGGCCGGCGTGAAGACGGGGAGCCTGTTTCCCTACCGCTGCCAGAGCACGGAGGAGCTGCGGGCGGATATCCGGGCCTTCAACCGGATGCTGGTGCCCCGGGGCATGTGCCTGCTGGTGCTGAAAAGAATGGAGCGCTCGGCGCTGCTGTATCTCTACCGCCCGGCGGAGCTGGAGCGGGATCTGATGGACAGCACGGCAAGGGAAGTGCTGCGGGAGGCGGGCTACTGCTGCGAGAGCTGCGCAGCCTGCGTGCGGCAGCTGGTGGAGCGCTTTCACCGGGAGGGGGAGTTCCCCCACGAGATCGGGCTCTTTCTCAGCTACCCGCCGGAGGACGTGAAGGGCTTCATCGCCGACCGGGACAACTACAAGGCCCAGTGCATGTGGAAGATCTACGGCGACGAGGAGAAGGCCCGCACGCTCTGCGCCAAGTTCCAGAAGTGCACCGAGTGCTACTGCCGCCTGTGGCAGAAGGGCCGCCGCCTGGAGCAGCTGGCCGTGGCGGGCTGAAAAAACGCGAATCCCATTTTGACATACGAAAGGAAGACAATCACATGAAGAAAACCGCAGTTGTTTACTGGAGCGGCACGGGCAATACCGCCGCCATGGCCGAGCTGGTGCTGGAGGGCATGCGCGAGGCCGGAGCCGACGCCTCCCTCATCGAGTGCACCATGGTCACCGATCTGGCCGCCTATGACGCCATCGCCTTCGGCTGCCCCGCCATGGGCTCCGAGCAGCTGGAGGACAGCGAGTTTGAGCCCATGTTCGACGGCGTGAAGAAATCTCTGGGCGGCAAGGCTGTGGCCCTCTTCGGCTCCTACGGCTGGGGCGACGGCGAATGGATGCGCAGCTGGGAGGACGACTGCAGAGCCGCCGGCATCAGTCTCGCCTGCGAGAGCGTCCTGGTCAACGGCGCGCCCGAGGGCGCGGACGCCGAGGCCTGCAAGGCGCTGGGCAAGGCCCTGGCGTGAGGCAGAGACCATGATCGACCGCGCTGCGCTGGGACGGATCCGCCGCAAGCTGTTGGGCGAGCTTCTGCCCATGGGCCTCGTCCTCGCGGCGCTGGCGATCCGATAGAATATGGAAGCAAGAACGCACCCCGTCTGCTGTGCAGACGGGGTGCGAGTTTTCAGCTCAGGAGCAGATACGAGGTGTTGTTGAGTACGTTGTCCCGGATGACGGAATAGACCTCGCGCGGGATGAGGCGATCCAGCTCCGGCAGCACGGCGATGCAGCCGCAGATGGCGGCGGCGCGGTAGCTCTTCGGGATGCGGCAGATGAGCCCGTTCTCCCGGTCCCGATCCTCCATGTCGGCCATGAGCGGCACGATGGCGGTGGCGATACCCTTCTGCGCGTAGCGGTAGAGCGTCTCGATGTGGCGGGATTCCTGGACAGGACTGGCAGGGATCTCCGCCTCCCGCAGCAGATCCTCCGCCAGGCGGCGGGTGGCCTGGCCGGGCTTGGTCAGGGCCAGCGGCTCGCCCTGCAGCAGGCAAGGGTCCAGAACCCGCACACCGTTTTCCTCCCGGATCTGCGCCGAGAGGGGGCTTGACCTGCGCAGCAGGATCACCAGCTCCCCGCGGCCGAAGGGGTGGACCTTGATGCCGGGCAGCTCCAGCGGCCCGGAGGTGTAGACCAGCTGGATCTCGTTGGCCCGGAGCGCCTCGAGCAGCCGGTCCCAGGAGCCCTCCATCACCGAAAAGCGGGTGTCCGGGAAGAGCGCGGTCAGTTCTCCGATCATCTCGGCCGAGCAGCAGGAGCTGAGATAGGGCGGCAGACCGATCGCAAGCTCGTCCAGACCGGCGCGGTCGGCAAGTTCCGCCTTGGTGAGAAAATCCCGGTAGGCGGCGGTGATGGACTGCGCGGCCTCAGCAAACAGCAAGCCCTTCTCCGTCGGTTCCAGCCCCTTGTTGGAGCGGGTGAAGAGCTTGAAGCCCAGCTGCTCTTCGATACGCCGGACGCACTGGCTCAGGGCGGGCTGGGAGACAAACAGGGTTTCGGCGGCCCTGGACATGTTCCGGGTTTCAAACAGCCGGGTCATCCATCTCAGTTCCTCAATGGTCATGGCAGAGACCTCCTCTCCACGATAATGATCATCGGATGGCGAAATCAATCGAGGATTCGGTTGATTTCGCTGCCAAACGACAAGTTTGGAAGCGAATGATTCTAAAAATCATTCGCCCGATGCGCATTGCAATGTGTATATGGCAAAACAGCGCTGCTGTTTTGCTGCGCCGCAAAGCGGCGCGGCGAAAAGCTGTTTGACTTTTCGCCATCATAGAATCATTATAAGCAATGCTTATATTAACACAAATCTCCGAATTGTACAAGCGCTCTCGGTTGATTTATGATGGAAACAGCAGAAATACCTGTGAATAAAAAGGGAGGAAAACACCATGACAACACAAATGGTAATCTGTATTCTGCTCTTCGTCGGCATGCTCACCAGCTTCCTGCTGGGCAAGATCCCCCTCGGCGTCACCGCCGGCACCACCGCCGCGCTGCTGGTCCTCTTCGGCTGCACGGAGGCCAAGACCATCCTCAGCGCCATCGGCAACTCCAACACCGTCATCATCTGCTGCATGATCATCCTGGCCGCCGGTCTCGGCCGCACCTCCTTCCCCCACAAGATGACCGCCGGCATTCGCAGACTCACCAGGGGCAGCTTCAAGCTGGCCTACCTGGGCGTGCTGCTCATCGGCGTCGTCCTCACCAGCATGCTCACCAGCCCCATGGCCGCCTACGCCATCACCTTCCCCATCATGGATTCCGTCTGCGATGAGTTCGGCGTCAGCCGCTCCAAGGCCCAGTTCCCCCTGATGGTCATCGTCCTCGGCTGCTGTTCCATCCTGCCTCTGGGAGCCGGCATCAGCCAGGCCGCCGTCTATGCCGGCTACATGGAGACCTACGGCTTCACCCAGACCTTCACTGCCATGGACTTCTTCCGCGGCCGCTGGCCGATGCTCTTCGTGTGTCTGGCCTGGGCCTACTTCCTGGCCCCCAAGTTCACCCCGGAGCACCCCGTTGTCCCCATCACCTCTCTCGAGACCAAGAAGGCCGACGCCAAGCCCCTCTCCAAGTTCTCCGACATCGCGGGCGTTGTGATCTTCGCCGCCGTTATCCTGGGCTTCATCTTCAACAAGTACGTCGGTTTCCCCACCTGGTTCCTCGCCTTCGCGGGCGTCATGCTCATGGTCATCTGCGGCGTGCTGACCAAGCAGGAGGCCATCAAGGCCATCCCCGTGGACATCTGCATGCTCTTCGTCGGCGCCAACACCATGGCCACCGCCCTGGTCGCCACCGGCACCGCGGAGTACCTGGGCAACGTGATCTCCAACTCCCTGGGCTCCTCCGCCAGCACGCTCATGCTGCACGCGGTGTTCTTCATCGTCCCCTTCGCCATCACCCAGTTCATGCAGAACCAGAGCGTCATGAACGTCTTCGCGCCCATCGCCCTGATCGCCTGCGGCGCACTGGGCGCCGACCCCCGCGGCTGCATGATCCTGATTTCCGCCGGCGCGCTGACCGCCTACATGACCCCCTCCGCCACCGCGGCCGTCGCCATGTGCATGGGCGCGGGCGGCTACGACGTCAAGGCATTGTTCAAGATGGGCTGGCTCTTCGCCCTGATCGCCTGCGTGGTGTACATCGCCTTCGTCAGCATGGTCTACCCCGCCTTCTGATCCCCTGACAGCGAAATGTGCTTTTCCGCAAATCCGGAACAGCGCTTGCCATTTCAAAGCATCATTGGTAAAATGACCGTGAGCACAAAGGAGAACCTATGGACAGATATCTGATCAAAAACGGAACCCTGCTCTCCATCCTGGACGGCAGCGAACGGAAAGCAGACGTCCTGGTGGAGGACGGTGTCATCACCCGAATCGGCGCAAACCTTGACGGTGCCGGGGCGGAGGTCTGTGACGCGGCGGGCATGTTTGTCACCGTCGGCTGGCTGGAGGCCCACTGCCACTTCCTGCGGCCGGGCGGCGCCGTCTCCCTGGACCCCACGGACGACCTGCTGCGGCAGGGCGTCACCTACGCCCTGGATCTGGGCACCGTCGGCCCCGACGACTATGCCGCCTGCACTGAGGCGGTACGCGCCATGAGTGAGCTGCGCTTTCGCGCCTATCTCAATATCGCCCACGCCGGCGTCTACCCCCCGGGCAAGACCGTGGACTTTGAGGGCCCGGAGGACATCATTCCCGAGCGGGTGCTCGAAGTGGGAGAGCAATACCGCTCAGAGCTCATGGGGCTGAAAGCCCGCATCGACGACAAGTTCTGCTTTGACCCCGTCTACGTGATGGAGCAGCTGCGCGCGCTGGGCGATACGCTCAACATGCCCATCGCCGTCCACGCGCCCCGCAGCCGCATCGGCATCGAGAAGCTGCTGACCTACATGAAGGCGGGCGACGTACTCTGCCACACCCTGGCGGGCAACAGCGACGTCATGAGCATCATCGACACAGACGGGAATGTGAAGCCCTGCGTCCTGGAGGCCCGGGAGCGCGGCGTGATCTTCGACCTCTCCCACGGCACCAACGCCTACAGCTACGACACGGCGGAGGCGGCATGGAAGGCCGGCTTCTTCACCGACACGATCTCCTCCGACCTGCACGGGAGGAACCTGCACGGCCCGGTGTACAACCTGGGCGTGATCCTGACCAAGGTGCGCGGCCTGACGGGCCGGCCCTGGTGGTGGATTCTGAACAAGGCCGTGGCCGAGCCCGTGCGCCTGCAGCATATCCCCGACAAGGCGGTGGAGATCCGCGAGGGCATGAAGGCCGACCTCACGGTCTTCCGCATCGACGAGGGCAGCTTCACCTATCCCGACTCCAAGAAGGAGCTGCGTACCTTCAACGAAAAGGCCACTGCGGTCTACACCTGCCTCGGCGACCAGGTCTACACCTGCCGGGAGGAATAAAAAAAGCAAACAGAAAAGCCCCCGGAACACATTCCGTGTTCCGGGGGCTGTGCTTTTTCAGGCGTCCCAGTCAAAGCTGAGCTTCTGCTTTTCCGCGTCCACGGTGCACTGGACCCCAAAGGGCATGATGCAGCGGGGTGTGCTGTGGCCGATGGGCAGATTGCAGAGGATGGGCAGCTCGGGATTTGCAACGGTTTCTTTCAGGATCGCGCGGTACTCCCGATCGTAGGCCAGGTCCTGGGGCTGGCCCACGAGAATACCGCTGACGGCCTCGAACACCCCGCGGCGCTTGAGATGCTCCAGCGCGGCCCGGTACTTCTCCGGCGCGGGCTTTTCCTCGCTGGACTCCAGCAGGAGGATCTTGCCCTGCCAGTCCTCCGCGGAGGGGAAGAGACCGTACTGCTGGCAGAGAGCGGGGGAGTCGGGGTAGCGGCCCGGATCGAAGTAGTCAAAAATGGTGTCGATGCAGCCGCCGAGGATCGTCCCGGAGAAGACCGGGGGACCCTGGAGCAGCTCAAAGCCCGCATTCTCGTGGGCGGCGGGCACGGTGCCCAGAGCCTCGGGACCAAAGTCCTTCCGGCTTTCGTACCAGACGGGGCTGGGGGTGATCTCCTTGATCTGCCGGGTCGCCAGCAGCTCCTCAAAATATCGCCGGGAATAGGGCAGCATTTCAGGGCCCAGCTCGCATACCTCCGTCAGAAAAGCCTGGCCGTAGAAGCTCGGCAGGCCCAGACGGTTCAGCATGAAGTGGTTGGTGGTGGTGTCGGAAAAGCCCAGAAAGACCTTCTGCTCCAGGGCGTTTTTCAGCTCGTCGTTTCCAAAGAGAAAGGGCAGCAGACGGTAGGTGTCATCACCGCCGATGGCCGTGAGGATCATATCCGTCTCCTCGTCCCGGAAGGCCTGCAGCCAGTCCGCGGCCCGGGCCTCCGGGTGGGCCGCGAGATAGGCCGCGCCCGCCAGGGCGTGGTCGGCAAACTTCACCTTGACGCCGTATTTTTTCAGCCGCTTCAGCCCCAGCTCCAGCTCATGCCTGGCAAAGGGCTCTCCCAGCAGGCCGTGGGAGAGAGAGACGATGGTGAGGCAGCGCACTCTCCAGGTTGCCATCTCACACCATCTTTTCCTGCTTGACCTTGTGGTCAATCACATGCCGGGAGGCGAGCTCCTTCTGCACTTCGGAGAGCGGGATGCCCGCCTGGACCATCAGCACCAGCACATGGTAGGCCAGGTCCGCGATCTCGTAGACCGTCTCCCGCCGGTCCTCCGCCTTGCCGGCGATGATGACCTCGGTGCACTCCTCACCCACCTTTTTGAGGATCTTGTCCAGGCCCTTCTCAAAGAGATAACTGGTATAGGAGCCCTCGGGCATGTCCCGCTTGCGGCCCTCCAGCAGTTGGTAGAGCCCCTCCAGGGTGAAGTCGTTTCTCGTCTCGGACTGCCAGACGGGGTTTTCAAAGCAGGAGAAGGTCCCCAGGTGGCAGGCGGGACCGTCCGGCTCCACCACGACCTCCAGCGCGTCTTTGTCGCAGTCGGCGGTGATGGAGACGATGTGCTGGTAGTTGCCGCTGGTCTCACCCTTGAGCCACAGCTCCTGACGGGAGCGGGAGAAGAAGCATGTCAGCTCCTTTTCCATGGAGAGGCGCAGACTCTCCCGGCTCATGTAGGCCAGGGTCAGCACCCGCCGGGAGGCGGCGTCCACCACAATGGCGGGGATGAGCCCCCGCTCGTCAAATTTCAGTTGATCAATGTTTACCACGGATTAAACCTCTCTTACGGGGATGTTGTGTTTTTTCAGTTCGGCTTTGAGATCGGGGATGGCGACCTCGCCGAAGTGGAAGATGGAGGCGGCAAGTCCCGCGTCCACCCGGGGCAGGGTCTCAAAGAGCGTGACAAAGTCCCGGATGCAGCCGGCGCCGCCGCTGGCAATCACGGGCACGGAGACGGCGGAGCACACCGCGTCCAGCATCTCCAGGTCAAAGCCCTGTTTCACGCCGTCGGTGTCGATGGAGTTGACCACGATCTCGCCCGCGCCCAGGGACACGCCCTTCCTGATCCACTCGATGGCCTCCATGCCGGTGTTCTCCCGGCCTCCCCTGGCAAAGACGCGGAAGACCCCGTCCACCCGCTTCACATCCGCCGACAGCACCACGCACTGGTCGCCGTAGCGCTTGGCGGCCTCAAAGATCAGCTGCGGATTGCGGATGGCGCCGGAGTTGACGCTGACCTTGTCGGCCCCGCATTTGAGCACCCGGTCAAAATCGTCCAGGCTGTTGATGCCGCCGCCCACGGTGAGGGGGATGAAGATGGTCTCGGCCACTTTGGTGAGGATATCGGTGAAGAGCCGCCGCCCCTCGGCGGAGGCGGTGATGTCGTAAAACACCAGCTCGTCGGCCCCGTTGTCGCTGTAGTACTTGCCCAGCTCCACCGGGGAGGAGACGTCGTTGAGTCCCTGAAAATTCACGCCCTTGACCACCCGGCCGTCCTTCACGTCCAGGCAGGGGATGATGCGTTTGGTGATCATTTGGCCACCTCGAGAGCTTCGGAGATCTTGATGGCGCCGGTGTAGTAGGCCTTGCCGATGACCGCACCGTACAGCTCCATCGCGCGCAGGGCGCGGATATCATCCATGGAGGACACGCCGCCGGAGGCGATGATGTTCATGTCGTGCCGCTTTGACAGGGTGCGGTAGAGATTGCGGTTGGTGCCCTGCATGGCGCCGTCGCGGGAGATGTCGGTGCAGATCAGGGTCTTGACGCCCAGATCCTGCATGCGGCGGCAGAAGGAGAAGGCGTCGATGCCGGAACTCTCGGTCCAGCCGCTGATGGCAATGTAGCCGTTTTTGATGTCGGCGCCCACGGCGATCTTTTCGCCGAATTCCTTGATGGCCTCCTCCAGAAACACCGGATCGGTGACGGCGGCGGTGCCGAGAATGACCCGGTCCACCCCCGCGTTCAGATAGGCGTCGACCACATCCATGCTGCGGATGCCGCCGCCCACCTGGGTGAACAGCGGTGAGAGCGCACGGATATCGCGGATCAGCTCCAGGTTCGGGGTCTGGCCGGTCTTGGCGCCTTCCAGGTCGATCAGGTGCAGGTATTTGGCGCCCTGCTCCACGAAGTCCTCCACCAGCTCGATGGGGCTGTCGCTGTAGACGGTCATCTGCTCGTAGTCGCCCTTGTACAGGCGCACGGCCTTGCCTTCATAGAGATCAATCGCCGGAAAAATCAGCATGGTGCTCCCTCCCGTAAAGTTATGTTTTGTAAGACGTCCGGCCGCGAGGGGCCCGGGCGTCAGAGTTCACTGAACGCGCGGAGAATGTTCAGCCCCACGGGGCCGCTCTTCTCAGGATGAAACTGGCAGCCGAAGACATTGTCCCGCTGTACGGCGGCGGTGAGCGGCGCGCCGTATTCCGCGGTGGCGATGACGGCCTCTTCGCAATCGGCGGCGTAGAAGGAGTGGACAAAGTAGACGCAGTCCCCCTCCCGGATGCGGCGCAGGAGAGGACCGCCGCCCCGCACCAGATGCAGGGCGTTCCAGCCGATGTGGGGGATTTTCAGCCCCGGGCCGATCACATCCGCAATGGGGCGCACACTGCCGGGAATGAGGCCCAGCCCCGCGTGCTCGCCATACTCAAAGCCCCGGTCAAAGAGCAGCTGCATGCCGAGGCAGATGCCGAGCAGCGGCTTGCCCGCGTTGGCCTGCTCGATGACGACCGCGTCCAGACCGCTCTCGCGCAGCTTGTCCGCCGCGTCGCCGAAGGCGCCCACGCCGGGCAGCAGGATCTTGTCGGCCCGGCGCAGGGCGTCCGCGTCGCCGGTGACGACCGTCTCTGCGCCGATGGCCGCGAGGGAGCTCTTCAGGGAGAAGAGATTTCCCACACCGTAATCAACAATGGCGATCATGCGAGGACTCCCTTCGTGGAAGGCACCTCGTCGGCAAAGGCGGGGTCGATGGCCACGGCCTTGCGCAGCGAACGGGCAAAGGACTTGAAGCAGCCCTCGATGATGTGGTGACTGTTGCGCCCGGCAAGCTTTCTCACATGCAGGGTGAGACCGGCGTTTGCGCACAGGGCGGTGAAGAACTCCTCCACCAGCTCCGTGTCGAAGCTGCCGACCTTCTCGGCGGGAATGTCCAGATCGAAGCAGAGGACGCTGCGGCCGGAGAGATCCACCGCCGTGAGCACCAGCGCCTCGTCCATGGGCAGGGTGGTGTCGCCGTAGCGGCAGATGCCGCGCTTGTCGCCCAGGGCCTCCGCCAGGGCCTTGCCCAGGCAGATGCCGATGTCCTCCACGCTGTGGTGGTCGTCCACGCGGGTATCCCCCTGGCAGGAGAGAGCCAGGTCAAAGCGGCCGTGGCGGGCAAAGAGCGTCAGCATGTGGTCCAGAAAGCCCACGCCGGAGCTGATCTCGCTCTCGCCGGTGCCGTCCAGATTCAGGGTCAGCTCGATATCGGTCTCGCCGGTCTTGCGGCTGATGGTGGCCTGTCTCATGCTTGTTCCTCCAAAATCTCCCGGACGTTTTTCAGAAACACGTCCATCTGTTCCCTGGTGCCGATGGTGATGCGGACCCAGGCGGCGATCTCCGGCCGGTCAAAGTGCCGGATCAGAACGCCCCGCTCTTTGAGTTTCAGATACAGCTCCCTGCCGCCGATCTTTTCGGAGACGGCAAAGATGAAGTTTGCCGAGGAGGGGAGGACGCGGAAGCCCAGCTTCTGAAGCTCGGCTACCGTGTATGCCCGGTTTTCCATGATGGCGCGGCAGTTGGCTTTCGTCTGTTCCTCGTCCTCCAGCACACCCAGACCCATGGCCATGGTCATGGAGTTGATGTTGTAGGGGTTGATGGAGAACTTCATGGCGTTGAGGTCATTGATCAGCGCGGCGTCGCCCGCGGCAAAGCCCAGGCGGGCACCCGCCATGGAGCGGGATTTGGAGAAGGTCTGCACCACCAGCAGGTTGTCGTACCGCTTGATGAGCGGGATGCAGGTCTCGCCGCCGAAGTCCACGTAGGCCTCGTCCACCACCACAATGTTCTTCGGGTTGTGCCGGACGATCTGCTCGATCTGGGCGACCGACAGGCACATGCCGGTGGGGGCGTTGGGATTGGCCAGGAAGATGGTCTTGCCCAGCTCAAAGTAGTCCTCCGGCGCGATGGAGAAGTCAGAGCGCAGGGGGATCTCCGTGTAGGGCACCAGGTTCACCGCGGCGTAGACCGGGTAGAAGCCGTAGGTGATGTTGGCAAAGGCCGCGGGGGTGTTCTTGTCGCAGAAGGCCATGGTGGCAAAGTTCAGCAGCTCGTCCGAACCGTTGCCCAGCAGGATGTTCTCCGGCTCGACGCCGTGCAGCGCGGCGATCCTGGTCCTCAGGTCGATGCATTGCAGCTCCGGGTAGAGGTTCAGCTCCCGGGTGTGGGCGCGGGCGTAGGCCTTGGCCCGCTCGGAGGGCGGGAAGGGACACTCATTGGTGTTGAGCTTGACTACATTCATCACCTTGGGCTGTTCGCCCGGGGTATAGGGGGTCAGATCCCGGTACTTTTCACTCAAAAATCTGCTCATGTTTTTTCCTCCTCTTCCTCCAGCCGGATCATCGCGCTTCTGGCGTGACCGGTGAGACCCTCCTTGTACGCAAAGCGCGCGATGTCCGGCGCCAGCTTCCGAAAGGCCTCCGCGGGATAATAGGTGTATTGTATCTTTTTGATGAAATCGTCCACCGACAGGGGACTGCCGAAGCGGGCGGTGCCGGTGGTGGGCAGGGTGTGGTTGGTGCCGCCCAGATAGTCGCCCAGGGGCTCCGGGCAGCTGCGGCCCAGGAAGACGGAGCCCGCGTTCTTCACGGCGTCCAGATAATCGAAGGGGTTGTCCACGCAGATCTCCAGGTGCTCCGGGGCCACGGCGTTTGCGATCTCAATGCCGCGGGAGAGATCGGCCGCCACGATGATCTTGCCGTTGTCCTCGATCGAGGCGCGGGCGATCTCCCGGCGCTCCAGAGCGGCAAGCTGGGTTTCGATCTCCGCCTGCACCGCTTTGGCCAGCGGCTCGGAATCCGTCACAAGCACCGCGCAGGCCAGCACGTCGTGTTCGGCCTGGGCCAGCATATCCGCCGCCACAAAGCGGGGGTCGGACTTGCCGTCCGCCAGCACCAGCACCTCGCTGGGCCCGGCGATGGTGTCGATGGCCACCTTGCCGTAGACCTGGCGCTTTGCCTCGGCCACGTAGGCGTTGCCGGGACCCACGATCTTGTCCACCCGCGGGATGGACTCGGTGCCGAAGGCCATGGCGGCCACGGCCTGGGCCCCGCCCGCCTTGAAGATCCGGGTGACGCCCGCGATCTTCGCCGCGGCGAGGATCGCGGCGTTGACCCTGCCGTCTCTGCCGCAGGGGGTACACATGATGATCTCGCTGCAGCCGGCGATCTTCGCCGGCACCACGTCCATCATCACCGTGGAGGGATAGGGGGCGGTGCCGGCGGGGACGTAAAGGCCCGCGCGCTCGATGGGCAGCACCTTCTGCCCCATGACCACACCGCCGGGGCGGGTGAAGAAAAAGCTGTTTCTCAGCTGTTTTTCGTGGTACTCGCGGATGTTGCGCTCGGCCAGACGCAGGGTGTCGAGAAACTCCGGCTCGGTCGCGGCCATGGCCTCGTCGATCTCCGCCTCGGACACCAGCATGGTATCGAGCTTCGCCCCGTCAAATTTCTCGGTGTATTTCAAAACCGCGGCGTCGCCGTTGACTCTCACATCCTCCAGGATGGCGGCGACCACGCCGGCCACGTCGACCTTGGGCTCGTTGCGCTTCAAGAGCTCACGGTCGTTGAGCTCACCGTCGCGATAGATCCGTATCATGCTTCGACCTCCTCTTTGAGGGCCCGGACGATGTCCCCGATCCGGGACTTTTTGAATTCATAGCTCGCCTTGTTGGCGATCAGCCGCGTGGAGATGGGGACCACGGTCTCCATCACCGCGAGATTGTTTTCCTTTAAGGTGGTGCCGGTCTCCACAATATCCACGATCACGTCCGACAGCCCCAGGATGGGCGCCAGCTCGATGGAGCCGTTGAGGGGGATGATGTCGATATCCCGGCCCAGGGAGGCGTAATAGCCGGAGGCGATGTGGGAAAACTTCGTGGCGACCCGCAGGGTGCGCCGGGGGTCGTCCCGAAAGGCGGCGGGGGCCGCCACGCACATGCGGCATTTGCCGCAGTTCAAGTCCAGCAGCTCGTAGACCTCCGGCTCGTATTCCAGCAGGATGTCCTTGCCGACGACACCGATATCTGCCGCGCCGCGCTCGACATAGATGGCCACGTCCGAGGGTTTGACCCAGAAGTAGCGCAGGCCCAGCGCCTCGTTTTCAAAAAAGAGCTTGCGGTTTTCCTCGTGAATGGCGGGACACTCAAAGCCCGCGCGCTCGAACATGGCGTAGACCTTCTCGCCAAGTCTCCCCTTGGGCAGCGCAATGTTAAGCAAGCTCGCTCACCCCGCTTTCCGTCAGCTTCAGCGCCCTGCGATAGCGCAGCTTGTCCGGCAGGGCTTTCTGGGCGGCGACGCTGCAGCCCTCCGCCCGGAGCGCCCGCACGGCTGCGGCCACGCGCAGGGGATCACAGCCGGCGTCATAGAGCAGCACCGTGTCCACGTCCAGCGGCGCCTCACCCAGATCCAGCCGCTCCAGCTGGTCCAGATAGCAGGCAAAGCCGATGGCCCCGCCCGGCTTTCCCATGCGGGAGAGCAGCTTGTCGTACTCGCCGCCGGAGATGACCGCGGCGGGCACGCCGGCGACAAAGCCCTTGAAGGCGATGCCGTTGTAATAGCTCATGTCGCTGAGCACCGAGAAATCGATGTTGACGGACTTGAGCACCCCGTTCGCCGCCAGCAGGGCGGCAAGCGCCTCCAGCTGGCCCACGGCGGCTTCGTCACAGCCCAGCGCGCGCAGCGCGGGGAGCACGGCCTCCGGCGCACCGGAGCAGGACACCAGCTTTTCCAGCCTCTGCAGCGCCTCATCCTGAGCGCCGTTTTCCCGGCAGAGGGCGGCAAGCTCGTGCTGGTTTTTCTCCCCGATGAACTTGACGGCCTGTTTGCGCGCCTCGCCCCGGAGACCGAGATCGTCCAGCATGGCGCCCACGATCCCCAGATGGGAGAGGTTGAGACGGTGCTCCGGCCAGATCATCCGCAGACTCTCGCAGGCGAGGGTCAGCACCTCGCCGATGCAGTAGTCGTCCACGTCGCCGATGCACTCCAGCCCCACCTGCCGGATCTCCCGAAAGCTGCGGGAGCTCTTGGAGATGCGGTAGACGTTCTCATCGTAGTAGACCTTCTGCACCAGCCCCGGGCCGGGGCGGGAGGCGCGGACGATGGACAGCGTCACGTCCGGCTTCAGGGCCATCAGCCGGCCGTTGGTGTCGGTGAAGCTGATGATGTCCGAGGAGATGAGAAAGTCCTTGTTGTTCATGTACAGCTCGTACTCCTCAAACTTGCTCATCTTGTACTGGACATAGCCGAAGCGGGCATAGAGGGAGCGGAGCGCGAAGGTGATCCTCTCTTCGTTTTTGAGGATCGCGGTGTCGAAATCCATGGGGACCTCCGGGAAGCAAAAAGATGACCTTTGATGACTTTAGCATATTACCACATTATCACGCTAAAGTAAAGCCCATTCTCCGCTTCTTCCATAGTTTGTTGATATTATACCAAATCGACCCCCGCCGGAAAAGAGGCGAGGGCCGATTTTCTCAAATTTTCTCAATCCGCCGCCCCGGGCGAGAGGGCCAGCTCCAGCTGCAGCACCCGCCTCGCCGTGCGCTCCAGCTCACCGCGGGTGATGCCGTCGGGCTTCCCCAGCGTCTCCAGCAGGGAGGCGTCGGGGCGGTAGCTGCGGGCGGTGTGGCTCATATCCCCGGGCATCAGCACGTCCACCCCGGCGCGCACCCGGTAGGCGTTGTCCCGCAGCTGGGGAAATTCCGGGCTGCGGCTGCGCTGCATCCACCAGTCGGTGATCACGGTGCCCTCCCAGCCCCACTCGCCGCGGAGGACGGTGGTGACCAGATCGTAGTGGTAGTGGCTCCAGACACCGTTGACCTTGTTGTAGGAGGTCATGAGCGTGAGAGGCTTGGCCTCCTTGACGCAGATCTCAAAGCTCCTGAGGTACAGCTCCCGCAGGGCACGCTCGGAGACGCGGGAGTCGTTGGTGTTGCGCCTGGCCTCCTGGTTGTTGCAGGCAAAGTGCTTGGGGCAGGAGGCATGGCCTGTGCTCTGCACGCCGCGCACGGCGGCGGCCGCCATCTTGCCGGAGAGCAGCGGATCCTCGGCGTAGTACTCAAAGTTTCGCCCGCAGAGGGGGTTGCGGTGCAGGTTCATGCCCGGGGCCAGATGCACGTCGATGCCGTAGTGGCCCATCTCCTCGCCCAGTTTCCGGTGCAGGGCCTCCACCAGGGCGGTGTTCCAGGTGCAGGCCAGGGCCGTGCCGCAGGGGAGCAGCGAGGTGAAGCGCTGCAGGCGCAGCCCGGCGGGGCCGTCCGAGGTGATGAGGGGGCGCACGCCCTTTTTCCGCAGACTCTCGATCACACCGCCGAAGGCGCCGGTGTTGCCCGGCGTGCCGAAGGGGGAGTTCATCATGCCCTCGCCCCTGGTCAGAGCCTCCAGCTCCTGCGGGGACAGAGCGGCGATGAAGGCCGCCAGGCTCACCCGGCCCGCCCGCACATCCTCCAGCGTCGCTCCCACGGCGGGGGCGGCGCCGGTCGCCGCGGGCAGGCGGACGGAGATCCGCTCCCGCAGGGCGGCGGAGTCGATGCAGATGGGCTCACAGCTCTCCAGCACCTTCGACTCGTAGAGCCGGAAGGAGCCGATCTGGCGGCCGTTTGCCTCAAAGAGATACTCTCCGGCCTCCAGCACCCAGCAGTGGGCCGCCTCGTCAAAGGAGGCGAAGTCCTTTTCCGTGCAGGAGAGCTTCACGATCTCGCTCTCGCCCGGATTGAGCACCCGGGTTTTCCCGAAGGCGGCCAGCACCCGCAGAGGCTTTTCCAGTCCCTCCGCCGGGGCATGGCACCAGAGCTGGGCCACCTCTTTGCCGGGGCGCGTGCCGGTGTTGGTGATTTTGAGCGCCACCTCCACGCCGGTCTCCCGGTGGGCGAAGCTCACGGGCTGGGCGTCAAAGCCGGTGTAGCTCAGCCCGAAGCCGAAGGGGAAGAGCACACAGTCCGGGGCCTTGGCCTCAAAGTAGCGATAGCCCACAAAGACGCCCTCTTTGTATTCGTTGAACTCCTTGCCGCCGAAGTTTGCGGCGCTGGGGTAGTCCACATAGTAGCGGGCGATCGTGTCCGCAAGCCGGCCGCAGGGACTGACCGCGCCGTAGAGCACGTCCGCCGCGGCGCAGCCGCTCTCCATGCCGCCCTGCCAGACCAGCAGCAGGGCCGAGAGTTTGTCGCCGTATTCCTCCGTCCAGGCCATGTCCATGATGCTGCCGGTGTTGAAGAGCACCACGGTTTTGGAAAAGACGGACGTGACCGCGTCCAGCATGTCCCGCTCGAGCTCCGTGAGGTAGTAGCTGCCCTGGGTGAGGGTGTTCTCCCGATCCTCTCCCGCGGCGCGGCCGATTACCACCAGGGCGGTCTGCGCTGTCTGTGCCGCACGGCGGACCAGCGCCTCGTCCAGCGGCATCTCCGGGTGGCTGTAGGGCCAGTGCCCCCACCAGCCCTCATCGGCGGCGTTGGCCTTTTCTCCCGTCCAGACCCGGTAACGCTCTGCCATGTCCGCATTCACCCGGGCGCCTGCCAGACGCAGTCCGTCCATCAGATTGCGGCGATAGGCGGGATGCACGTCGCCGCCGCTGCCGTAGCCCACATAGAACCAGTCCAGCTGACAGCGGCCGAAGACCGCCACCTCGTCCTCCTTGTTCAGCGGCAGGACGCCGTCGTTCTTCAGCAGCACGCAGCTCTCCGCAGCGGCCTGCCGGATCAGCTCCGGCATCCCGGGATTCAGGTAGCGCTCGCCCTCGGGGGCGTTCTCCTCCTGCATCAGTCCCGCGCCTGTGACGCGATCCATGACGTGCTTGACAACCCTGCCGATGGTTTCTTGAATTCTGTTCATGGCCCTTCCGCCTTTGCGTCAAAAAAGAAGTAAAGTCCGGCGATGGCATCCATCGCCGGACCCTGTTTCATTATACACGATGGCCCATCCCGGGCGCAAGAGGGGTTTACTCCGGCTGGCGGCTGTCGCAGAGGTAGAAGACCGTCAGCAGGCCGGGACCGCAGTGGGCGCCGATGACCACACCGAGACTTGTGATGGTGATCTCGCCCACCTGGGGATAGGCCGCGCGGATGGCATCGCGCACGTGCTCGGCGTCGGAAAGACAGTCGGCGTGCAGGATGTGGAACCTCACGCCGGTGGGGTCGATCTTGCTCATGTCGTGGAGCACGCCGTCGATGATGGCCTTGAGCGCCGCCTTGCGGCCCCGGGCCTTTTTCACCACGTCCAGGGTGCCCCGGTCGGGGACGTAAAGCACCGGCTTGATGCTCAGCAGCGAGCCCACCAGCGCCGCGCTGTTGGAGACCCGGCCGCCGGCTTTCAGATAGTTGAGGTCGTCCACGGTGAAGCGGTGGGCGATTTTGAGCTTGTTTTCTTCGCCCCAGGCCACGACATCGTCAAAGCTCGCGCCGGCCTCCATGCGCTCCACCATGTTCTCCACCAGGGTGCCGAGCCCGCCGGAGATGCAGTAGGTGTCCATGATATAGAGACGGCGCTCCGGGTACAGGGGGCGGATCTCGTCGGCGGCCTTGTTGGCGTTGGCAAAGGAGACGGACATCTCCTTGGACATGTCGAGAAAGATCACGTCCTTGCCCTGGTCCAGCAGCTCTTTGAAGAAATCGTAGTAGACAAACTCGTTGATCATCGAGGTCTTCAGCCGGTCGCCCCGGCGCATGCCGGCGTAGACCGCAGCCCGGGACTCCTCCCGGCAGTCGTCCTCGCAGAGCTTGTCACCAACGGTGTAGGTGTAGGGGATAAAGGGAACGCCGTGCGTCTCCAGCCAGGTCCTGGGCAGATCCGAGGTGGAGGAGGTGGCGATGATGTAATCGGACATAGACGCCTCCGTTTGTATAAATTTGGTACAGTGCATTCTACCACGTCCTGGAAAAAAGGGCAAGAAAAACCGGGCCGCCTGCGCGGCCCGGTTTTAAGTCGAAGACAAAGGCCAGAGGCCTTTGCCTTCGAGCTTTTGCACCCCGCTGCGCGCACTCCTTGTCCGTTTTTGGCGGACAACTCGCACACTCGCGGGGCGAGAAGTGTTTTCTGCTACGTACACGCCGCGGCAGAAAACGGGTTGGAATTGTTTTCGCTCACGCGAAAAAATGAAATCCGGGTTTGCCGTATGACCCTTAGCATCTGCGGAAGGTCTTGGTGTAGAGTTTCAGCTTCTGGGCCAGCGGCGCGCTCGCAGCGCCGGCCTTCATGCGCCAGCGCCAGTTGCCGGCGGGAACGCCGGGGGTGTTGGTCCGGGCCCAGCCGCCCAGCTCCAGCAAATCCTGCATCTGCACCACGAACAGGTCGGAGGCGGAGGCCATGCCCGCGCGGATCATGCCCCAGCACCAGCCCTCGTCGTCGGTGATGTGCATGTAGCGGGAGGCAAACTCCCGGTCTGTCTTGCGGGTCTTCTTCAGCCAGCCCATGACCGTGTCGTTGTCGTGGGTGCCGATGTAGCAGACGCTGTTGAAGGCGCAGCAGTGGGGCAGATAGTCGGAGTCCCCGTGGGCGTCGAAGGCAAACTGCAAAATCTTCATGCCGGGCAGGCCGGAGTCCTCCACCAGCTTCTTGACGCCGGGCGTCACATAGCCCAGGTCCTCGGCAATGAAGTCCAGGTCGTGGAACCACTGGGTCAGCATGCCCACCAGCTTGATGCCGGGGCCCGGCTTCCACTCGCCGTTTTTCGCGGTGGTCTCCCCGTAGGGCACGGACCAGTAGCTCTCAAAGCCGCGGAAGTGGTCGATGCGGATCATGTCGTAGAGCTTCTTTGCGCCCTCGATGCGGCGGATCCACCAGCCGAAGCCGTCCTTGGCCATGGCGTCCCAGTCGTAGAGGGGATTGCCCCAGAGCTGACCGTCGGCGGTGAAGGGGTCGGGGGGTACGCCCGCCACGGCCTTGGGCACGTTGTCCCGGTCCAGCTGGAAGTAGTGGGGCTCGCTCCACACGTCGGCCGAGTCCAGCGCCACATAGATGGGGATGTCCCCGATGAAGGAGACGCCCTTCCTGTGGGCGTAGTCCTTCAGCTTGTCCCACTGGCGGAAGAAGAGAAACTGCACAAAGATGTGATAGGCCATCTCGTCCGCCAGCTTCCCGCTCCATTCACGCACGGCGTCGGGGCGGTGCATGCGGATGGCCGTGTCCGGCCACTCGGTCCAGGGGCGCTGGTCAAAATGCTGTTTGAGGGCCATGTAAAGCCCGTAAGTCTCCACCCAGGCGTTCTCTTTGCGGAAGGCGGCCAGCTCCTCCGCGTAGCGCTCCCGGCCCCGGACAAAAGCCTTGCGGAGAAGGGGCGCGCGTCCCGCGCAGAGCTTGCCGTAGTCCACGGCCTGGGCGTTTTTGCCCCAGTCCACGGCCTCGACCTCGGCCTTTTTCAGCAGCCGGTCACGAATCAAGGTGTCCAGGTCAATGAAGTAGGGGTTGCCGGCAAAGGTGGAGAAGGAGGAATAGGGGCTGTCCCCGGCGCCGGTGGGGCACAGGGGCAGGAGCTGCCAGTAGGTCTGGCCGGCCAGCTTCAGAAAATCCACAAAACGGTAGGCCTCTTTCCCCATGCTGCCGATGCCGTAGGGGGAGGGGAGGGAACTCAGGGGCATCAAAACGCCGCTGCTTCGTTGCATAATCCATCACTCTTTTCTTACTGTCGTATGTTATGCGGGGCCGCCCCCGCGGGAGTACAAAGGGATTGCGGTTTAGTTGACCACGTTGACGGGGCTGCCCGCCAGAAAGCCGCGCAGGTTTTCCTCCGTGCAGTCCAGGATCCGCTGGCGCGCCTCCTTCGGCGCCCAGGAGATGTGCGGGGTGATCAAGCAGTTTTTCGCCGTGAGCAGGGGGTTGTCGCCCCGGATGGGCTCGGTGGAGACCACGTCCACCCCGGCGGCCAGCACCTTGCCGGCGTTGAGCGCGTCGGCCAGATCCTGCTCCACGATGAGGCCGCCGCGGCTGTTGTTGATGAGGATGACCCCATCCTTCATCTTGGCTATGCTCTCCCGGTTGATCATGTTCTTCGTCTCCGGGAAGAGGGGACAGTGCAGGGCGATCACGTCCGCGCGGGCGTAGAGCGTGTCCAGATCCACATACTCCGCGATGGCGCGGCCCGCCTCGGTCTCCCGGCTGCCGGCGGCCAGCACCGTCATGCCCAGGGCCTTGGCGATCCTGCCCGTGGTCTGGCCGATGCGGCCAAAGCCCACGATGCCCATGGTCTTGCCCGCAAGCTCGATGAGCGGGTAATCCCAGAAGGTCCAGTCGTCCGCATGCTCCCAGCGCCCGGCGTGCACCGCCTCGGAGTGGTAGGCCACCCGGGAGGTGATCTCCAGCAGCAGGGCGATGGCGTACTGGGCCACCGAGGCCGTGCCGTAGGCCGGGACGTTGGAGACGGGGATGCCCTTCTCCCGGGCGGCCTTCACGTCCACCACGTTGTAGCCCGTGGCCAGTACCGCGATGAAGCGGATGGCGGGGCAGGCGTCCAGCACCTCACGGCACAGGGGGGTCTTGTTGGTGATGACGATTTCGGCGTCGCCGATGCGCCGGATGATCTCTGCCGTCTCATAGGGCGTGCGGTCATAGACCGTCACTTCCCCGAAGGCGCGCAGCCCGTCCCAGCTCAGATCGCCGGGGTTTTCCGTATAGCCGTCGAGAATCACGATTTTCATGTTTGTTCAGCCTCCTGTCACAGTCAGTTCCACGTCGCTTCCCTTTAACCCTTCCCCCACGACACGGGCCATGCTCTCATCCACGGTGACCGTGCGCAGAACCGGGAGCTCTGCCAGCACCGACCAGTCCAGAATCGCGCCGCTGCGGATCAGGGTCAGGGTGGTCAGGCCCCGGAAATCCTCCATGTTGGCGGTGGAGTTGAGCTCACAGTCCACCAGCGCCAGACTCACGATGCGCTTTTCCCGGTCAAAAGCATAGAAAAAGTCGCCGCGCAGATCGCAGCCGACAAAGCGCACGTCGGTCAGACTGCTCAGCCGCAGCAGGGGCCGAAGCTCATTGATGCCGCAGTTGGAGATCTCCGCCTCCGCCAGCTTCGTCAGCGGCTTGACCGGGGAAAAGTCCGCCACGTCAGCGCCGTCCAGCGCGAGCCGTCTGAGCTGAATACAGCGGCTGAGATCCCCCAGAGAGCGCAGGGGGCAGTCGGCGGTCTCCAACTCCCGCAGCAGGGGCAGATTGCCCACGCCCGTGAGATCGGTGACGGGGCAGCCCTCCAGCCGCAGCGTCTCCAGCGAGCAGACCGGCAGTGTGGCCAGAGAGTCAAGCTCCGGCGCGGCCAGGGTCAGCTGCCGCAGATCCGGGAAAAAGACCAGATCGGAGAGATCCTTTGCCTCCTCCAGGCGCAGACCGGTCAGCCCCGTCAGGTCCGAGACCAACACGCTGCCTTCTGCCTTGGCGCAGTAGTCCCGTGCGGCTTTTTCCAGCGCGGGGTCGGAAAAGACGATCTCGGTCGTCCCCGGCAGAGTATCGGGCGTGGGCAGGCTCTGCCGGATATAGAGCCGCTGGGCAAGCCCGGTGGACCAGCTCACGATCCCGAGGGCGGTCAACCCGCCCAGCAGCGCCAGGACCAGCAGCCAGGTCAAAACCCGTTTCCAGAGGGGCCGCCGGGCCGGCCGCCCGCACTCCGCCGCGGGGCGGAAGACGCGCTTCTCGCCGCCGCCTGGCAGCAGAGAGACAAGGGGCGGCGCAGTCAGGAGCTTTTCCTGAAAGCGCCCCTCGCTCATCTCGTATTTCATCAGGGCGAAGCGGTGCCCCAGCTGCATCTCAAGCCCCGGGGTCATATCGGTCCGCTCCAGAAAGATGTTGACGGAAGGAATTTTTTTCGTCAGCGCGTAGTGCATCTCCGCCCGGCAGTTGTCCGAGCGGACGTAAGCGTTGGAGAGAAAGGCCAGCATGACGGCGGCTCCCTTGAGGTGGGCGGCGATATATTCCGGCCACTCGCTGCCGACTTCAATGCCGGCGTCATACCAGATGCGAAAGCCCGCCTCCTGCAGCCGCGCGGCGACGGCCAGCACGGCCTCCGCATCGGCATGGGCGTAGCTGATGAAGACATAGGGCTCCGCGCCCTCATAGGGAATCAGCGTTTCCGTTGCTGTTCTCCCCCTCTCTGAGATTTGCATCAGTATACCACGCAAAACGCGATTTGCCTAGTGGGAACCGCGGGGACCGGCCGCACACGCGTCCGGCGGCTTCCGGCATAAACCAGCACCCCATCCGTTGGCAGTATACCATACTGTCTAACAAATGGGGTGCTGTTCACGGGCGTATGGACGATTTCAGTTTGCTCTTCCGGCCAGGCAGAAGGGCAGCTCCATGCGGTGGCTCTCCAGAAGCGCCCGGTCCCGGAGAATTTCTTCCGCCGGGCCGTCGGCCGCGATGCGCCCCTCGGACAGGAGGATGACCCGGCTGCAGGTGTCCAGGATCATGTCCAGATCGTGGGAGGTGATGAGCTTGGTCTGGGGCAGAGAGCGGATGGTATGGATGACGATGCGGCGGTTGTAGGGGTCCAGGGCCGCGGTGGGCTCGTCCATCAGCACGGCCTCCGGCTCCATGGCCAGGATGGTGGCGATGGCCGCCATGCGCTTTTCACCGCCGGAGATGCGGTGGTTGTGCCGGTGCTTGAGCTCCTGCAGCCCCAGCCTCTCCAGCACGGCGTCCACCCGTTTGTCCGTCTCTTCCCGGCTCAGACCGTAGTTGAGCGGGCCGAAGATCATATCCTCATAGACCGTGGGCATGAACATCTGGTTGTCGGAGTCCTGCAGCACGAAGCCCAGCTTCCGCCGGATCTGGGCGAGGGTGTCCTTTTTGACCGCCACCCCGTCCACGAGGATCGTGCCCTCCCCGGTCAACAGGCCGAGTAGCAGCTTCATCACCGTGGATTTGCCTGCGCCATTTGCGCCGATCAGCCCCACGCACTCTCCGTCCCCGATGGAAAAGGAGAGGTCCCGGAGCACCGGTCGGCCGCGCTCGTAAGAAAAGCTCACATTCTGAAATTCGATCATCCTGGTCACCTCACAAAGAGACTGCCCGCCGCCTGGGCCAGCGGCACAAAGCGCAGCAGCAGGAACACCGCCGTGCACCCCAGCGTGTAAAGCCCGTCGCGCAGGGAGAAGCGCGGGATGTCTGCGTAGTGGAAATGCTCGTGATAGCCCCTGAGCAGCATGCTGGCGTAGAGTTCCTGGGCCCGGTCCATGCTTCTCAGCAGCAGCTGGCCCAAAAAGGAGCCCCAGGCGGAGACGTGGATGCCCTTCTGCCCCGGCGCCCGCAGATGGTAAGCATCGGTCATAACGGCCAGCTCCTCCGTCATGACGCCCACATAGCGGTAGGTCAGGAGCAGCAGCGTCACGATCATCTTCGGCACGTGCAGCCGCCGCAGAGCGGCGCACAGGGCGTCAATGGGCGTGCTGGCCATCAGCAGGAAGGAGGCCATCAGACACAAAACCCCCTTGCCCATCAGCGTCAGCATGGAGACGACGCCCCCGGAGACCGGCAGCGAGCCCAGCATCAGCAGCGGCGCCCGGTCAAAGAGGGGGTTGAAGAGGCCCACGGCCATCACCAGCGGCAGCACGATCCGGAGCTTGTAAAAGCAGGTGCGCAGCTTTACGCCGCTGAGCTGAAACAGCAGCACCGGCCAGAGCAGCATGGGGAACAGCCCGTCCAGGTCGTACTTGTCAAAGGAGACCACCAGAAGGATGTATGCAATTGTCGTAAGGAGCTTGGCCGCCGGGTGCAGCCGGTGGATGGGGGAGTCCTGGGCCGCCAGGTCGTCCATCTCGCTCAGCTCATGCAGGGCCTTTTCCATCTTGTTCATGGGCGGAAATCCTTTGCTTTTAAAACGACAGACAAGGGGCATCCAAAGATGCCCCTTTTGCCTTTATGGAAAAAGAAACGTTTTATAAAGAGTTAACCCCGAATGTTTGCGTGTTCGCCGTGACGAAGCTGCGCGGGTCAAGACACATTCTTTCCCGTTGGGGAAAGAACGTTTCTTGGACTTCAAGAAAGGCAACCAGAGGAAGCGTCCTCTGGACTCCACGCAGAAGCGGGGAGCCCAAGGGAGAAACCAGGGTCGCCGCTAGAGCAGTGAGGCGTGGCTTGGAACCACGCATATCGCTGACGCTCAATCGTACTTCTGACCGGGTTTTTCCCCGCCCCTTTATCGCGGCTCGCGGTCTGCGATCCAGGCAGCGCTGCGGACGGTGGCGCGATCCGGCGTGGTCTTTGTACCAGATACGTACAATGTGCGATATCCGCGCGCACGGCCCTACACTTTGTACGATGTTGCCCGCGTTTGGCGCCCTTTCTTTCTTCCACCGGGCGAGGCGCTATCTTTCTTTCGGCAAGACGAAAGAAAGATAGGGGGGCGCATTGCGCAGGGTATGCTCTGTGAACATGCAGCCTTCGTGGGGACAACTTATGCCTTGTGACTCTTTTTGCGGAAGAAGCCGCCGGCGGCGCAGATCATCAGCGCCACGCCCGCCACCATGGCCGAACCCACAATGCCGGAGACGGTGGTGCCGGCTACGGAGTCGCTGTCCTGGAAGGCGTAGTCCGGCAGGAAGGAGGTCTTCTCCTGGATGCCGGCGGCGGTGTCCGCCGCGGCGGAGGAGACGCCGAAGTCCTCCTCGTCCAGGCCCATGTTTTCCGCGTAACCCTCCTCGGCATTGCCGAAGAGCGCCCACTCCAGCCCGTCGGGGTTGGAGGAGGCCAGCAGGCTCAGCCCGCCGCCCACCACCAGGGCCAGCACGGCAAGCACCGCGATGGTGGCCTTCAAAGAGCGCTTGGCGGACGCGCCCTCCGCGGGCACGACGTCCATCAGCAGCTCGGGCCGGGACTCATAGACAAACAGCAGCACGGCGGAGGTGATGAGACCCTCCACAAGGCCGATGGCCAGATGGATGGGCTGCATCAGCGCCAGAAACGCGCCGAAGGGCAGCTCGGTGATGCCGGAGAGAGAGGTCTCCACCACCACGGAGAAGGCGCCCAGCTGCAGCGTGACCACACAGCCGAGAATGGAGGCGGCCACGATGCGGGCCCGCTGGGCCTTCCTGTCGGTGCCGAACCACTGGCTGCGCATGATGGGCCTCCAGATCAGATAGTAGCCGACAAAGCAGCCGTAGAACGCCATGTTCCAGACGTTGGCCCCCAGGGCCATCAGGCCGCCGTCGGCAAAGAAGAGACACTGGATCGCCAGAATCACGATCATGGACAGAAAGCCCGCCTGGGGCCCCAGCAGGGCCGAGAGCAGCATACCGCCGCACATGTGCCCCGAGGAACCGGTGCCGGGGATGGTGTAGTTGATCATCTGCCCGGCAAAGACCAGGGCGGCGGTGACCGCCATGGTGGGCAGCTTCTGGGCCTCGTCGTCCTTTTTCAGCTTGTGAACGGAAATGCCGGCTGCGGTGCCGGAGGCCACATACATGGTCGCGGCCACGGCGGGGGCCAGCAGAGCGTCTGCCATATGCATAGAGAACACCCCTTCTTTATCGAAGTGATTTGATGCATCGTGGTCAGTATACCTGCCCGTCTTCCGCCGCGCAAGCCCCCCGGGGGGATAGAATTTTTCAGACCTGCCCGGCGCCGGTCAGCAGAGCCTCCACCTGGGCGCGCTTCTCGTAGAGCACGCAGCCGCCCTCGTGGTCGTCCAGCAGGATATCCCCGCTCCGCAGCGCGGTGAACAGCGGCGAGTGCAGCGCCTCGCGCAGGGAGGTGTTTTTGATGTTCACATCCGAGTAGGGGGAGAAGGGACAGGGCTCCGCCCCGCCGTGGGAGTTGATGTGGAAGAAGCCGCGCCCGGCCGCCACGCAGCCGCCGGAGCTCTTCTCGTCCCCGGGGAAGGAGATGTAGACCATCTCCGGGCGCTCCTCGCGCAGGCGGGCGATCTCCCGCCGCAGGGTTTCGCGCTCCGCATCGCCGGGGGCAAGCTCTTTGCTCTCGTCGCTCACGGGCACAAACTCCACAAAGATGACCGCCTTGCAGCCCCGATCGGACAGCTTCCGCAAAAAGGCGTCGGAGCTGACCTCCCGGAGATTCCGGGTGGTCACGGTGACGGAGGCGCCGAAGATCAGGCTGCGGCGCTTGAACTCGTCCATGCTGCGGATGAGACTCTCGTATACGCCCTTGCCGCGCCGGGCGTCGGTGATCTCCTTCTCGCCCTCAATGCTCAGAATGGGCACCAGGTTGCGGCAGCGGTCAAAGACCTCAAAGTAGCGGCTGTCGATGAAGGTGCCGTTGGTGAAGATGGGGAAGAGGATGTTGGGCTTTTTCCCGGCGGCCTCGATGATGTCCCGTCTGAGCATGGGCTCGCCGCCCGCCAGGAGAATGAAGCTGACGCCCAGCGCGTCCGCCTCCTCAAAGATGCGCAGCCACTCCGTGTCGCTCAGCTGCTCCACGGGCGCCGCGTCCACGGTGGCGTTGTTGCAGCGGGAATAGCAGCCTGCACAGTGGAGGTTGCACTGGCTGGTGATGCTGGCGATCAGAAAGGGCGGGATGTGCTCGCCCGCGTCTTCCGCCTCGCGGCGCTTTTTGGAGGCGGCCTTGCTGGCCGCGGCAAAGCGCAGCATGAAGGCGCTCTCCCTGGGGTCCTTCAGGGTGGCCTTCAGCGCATCGCGCACCACGTTCTCCACGCCTGCGGTCACATAGGCCTGCAGGTCAAAGCTCTCGTCGATCCGGCTCATGTCAGTTCTCCTCGCACCCGGCGGTGCAGCACTTGCCGTGCCAGGCCGGAGCCTTGGGCATTTCCGAGCCGGTGAGGCGCGCGGCGATCACGCGGCAGTGGGCCAGCAAAAACAGGCCCCAGCAGGCGACACAGCAGCAAACGCAGACATTGAGCACTTTCTTGATGTTTTCCATGACGGTTGGCTCCTTTACGAAGAATGGCGATGGGCGGAATGACTTCAAAAGTGTCTGTTTCCGTAAGGCACAGCTTCCCTTGCACGCGTTCGGATCGCGCGCAGGGACATCCCTATTATACAGGAAAACGGGAGGACGTCAATTCAGAATGGGCGGCAGCGACCCCTCCGCCGTCCGGTCCATTTTGCAGGACGCGGTATAACCCGGAAAGCCGCTCCGAAAGGAGCGGCTTTCCGGCTGCGGAATCAGGCCTGTTTGACGCCGGGGCATCGCGCGGAAACTGGCGTGGAGCTTCCCGGCCATGGGCGGACCTCTTTTTCAGATGACTTTTCGCGGGGCTCTCACCCTAAGACGGACGCCACCTCGCCCCAGTCGGGGACCTTGACGGTGACCTGCTCCTCGCTGGACTTTTTGGCGGCCAGGGAGTAGATCAGCGCGGAGATGCCGTCGGAGAGCGGGGTCTCAAACTCGCTGCCTTCCCGCAGCGATTTCTGGAACGCCTCGTGCGCGTAGTAGATCACGTCGCCGGTGGCGTGGTCGTAGGAGTCGTTGAACTGGATGGACTCGGCATAGGGCATGTCCTCGGTCTTCCAGGTGAGTTTGGTGAACTCGAACATCCCCTCGCCGGTGAGGAAGATGGAGCCCTTGGTGCCGATGTAGGCCCGGGAGCAGGTGGGGATGTCGCAGGCCCAGGAGGCGGCGATGGTGCCGATGGCGCCGTTGCGCAGGCGGATGGTGATGGAGGTGTGGTTGTCAAACTTGGGCACGGAGGCGATGGTTCCGGCGTAGTTGCAGGCGATGGTGTCAAAGCCGCCCGCCATGGCGGTGATGAGCTTCCAGTCGTGGCTGACGGACTCCACCGTCATGCCGCAGGCGAGGTTGGGGTCCGTGCGCCAGGAGGCGCCCAGGTTCTTGGCGTGGAAGCCGAAGCCGGGGCTGAGACGGGAAAAGGCGATGTCCACGGGCTCGCCGAACATGCCGGTCTTCACCAGCTCCAGCATCTTGCGGTAAGCCGGGCGGTAGTAGTGGGCAAAGCCCACCATGATCTTTGCGTCGTATTGGTCTGCCATGGCCTTGATCTTCATGGCGTCCTCCATGGTGCAGGCCACGGGCTTCTCCATGTACAGGGGGATGTGGTGCCTGAGCACCATCTCCACGTAGTCCAGACGCTTGGTGGGCGGAGTGGAGATGACCACGTAATCCGCCTTCACAACATAGTCCTCGATCTCCCCGTAGGTGCAGGTGGGGCAGCCGAACTCCTGGGAGACCAGCTTGGCACTTGTCTCACTGATATCAAAGCCGCCGATGACCTCGCCGCCCAGACGGACGACGGCGCGGCCGTGATGCCGGGCGATATCGCCGCAGCCGATCAGAAATACCTTCATGTTTTTTCCTCCCTTTAGAGCGCTTTGGCGGCGGAGACGATGTTCTCCACCGTGACGCCGTTCATCTCCAGCAGCCGCTCGTAGGGGGCGGACTGGCCGAATTGATCCTGAATGCCGATGCGCTTGACCTTGCCGCGGCCCGCCTCAGCGGCGAGCTCGCAGACCGCGCTGCCGAGACCGTTGAGAATGTTGTGATCCTCCACGGTGACGATCTTGCCGATCTCATCGATGCAGGCCATGACGCAATCTGTGTCCAGGGGCTTGATGGTGTGCATGTCCACCACACGGGCCTCGATGCCTTCTGCGGCCAGGGCCTCCGCCGCCTGGAGGGCCAGACGCACGGTGTCGCCGTTTGCGATGATGGCGACGTCCTTGCCCCGGCGCAGGAGCTTGCCCTTGCCGATCTTGAACTCTTCGTTCTCGTCGTAGATCTCCGGCACCGCGTCCCGGGTAAAGCGCAGGTACACGGGGCCGTCAAACTCCGCCGCGGCGCGCACCAGCTTCCTGGCCGCGTTGTAATCGGCGGGCATGACGACGGTCATGTTGGGGATGGTGCGCAGGATGCCCATGTCCTCGATGGCCTGGTGGGAGGCGCCGTCGTTGGCGGGCGTCACGCCGCCGTGGGAGCAGGCGATCTTCACGTTGAGCTTCGGATAGGCGATCTCCTGGCGGATCATCTCGCACATGCGCATGGAGCCGAAGGCCGCGTAGGTGACCACAAAGGGGATCTTGCCGCAGGTGGCAAGGCCCGCCGCCACACCGGCGCAGTTCTGCTCGGCGATGCCCACGTTCAGATACTGGCCGGGGAGCTGCTTGCGGAAGTCGCCGGTCTTGCAGCTCTTGCCGATGTCGGCGTCCACCACGAGGATGTTTTTGTTCTCTTTGCCCAGGGCGACGATCTCGTCGCCGAAGCCGTTGCGGGTGGGGGTTTTCTTGTTCAGATTCATGTCTCTGCCCTCCTCAGCACTGCACATACTGCGCGTCCAGCTCTGCCATGGCCTGCCGGTACTGCTCGTCGTTCGGGGCCACGCCGTGCCAGCCCACCTGGTTTTCCATGAAGCTCACGCCCTTGCCCTTGACGGTCTTGCCCACGATGGCCTTGGGCAGGCCGTTCTTTGCGGCCACGGCCTTGTCCATGACCGAGACCAGCTCCGCCATGTCGTTGCCGTCGCAGGTATAGACCTCAAAGCCGAAGGCCTCGAACTTCTTCGCCAGGTCCACGGGCGGCATGATCTCCTCACAGGTGCCGTCCAGCTGCAGATTGTTCCAGTCCACAAAGACGACCAGGTTGTCCAGCTTGTACTTGTAGGCGGTGCCGCAGGCCTCCCAGATCTCGCCCTCGTTGCACTCGCCGTCGCCCACGGCGGAGTAGACCATGTAGTCCCTGCCGTCGAGCCTGGCGGCGATCGCCATGCCCACCGCGCAGGCCAGACCCTGGCCCAGGGAGCCGGTGGAGATGTCGATGCCGGGGCACTTGTTCATGCTGGGGTGGCCCTGGAGAGGGGAGCCCTCCCTGCGCAGGGTGTCCAGGACCTCCATGGGGAAGAAGCCCTTCATGGCGAGCGCCGCGTACTGGGCGGGGCACACATGGCCCTTGGAGAGGACGAAGCGGTCACGGTCTTCCCAGCGGGGATTGGCCGGGTCCACGTTCATATACCGGAAGTAGCAGGCGGTGACGAAGTCCGCCACGGACAGAGAGCCGCCGGGATGGCCGCTCTGCGCCTTCCAGATCATGTCGATGACATGCTTGCGCAGTTCATTGGCCCGTTTTTCCAATCCTGCGATATCGTAGTGTTCCATATTGTTCAGATCCTTTCCGAATCGTTGATTTCCATTTCTATACAGAGAGGCCGGCTGATTCTCAGCCGGCCTCTTTCCCTGCCCGAGGGAGAATAAAGACAGGCAGGCATGTGGGTAATACACAGCAGAAAGCCGGCGGCTTACTCTGCGAAATAGGGTGCGAGATTTTTCAGAACGGGCACATAGCCGTCGGCCTGGAGATGAACGCCGTCCAGGCAGAGCTCTTTCTTCATCCGCCCGCGCGCATCGAACAGCCCTTCGTTTACGTCGATGTACCGGCAGCCGAGGCGTTCCGCCATTTCAGCGTTGCGGGCGTTGGCCGCCAGCAGAGACTCCGGGTTGCGGGTGGCAAAGCGTGCCCTGCGCGCTTCCTCCGTCAGACCGAAGTCGTCCAGATCGTTGCAGGGGTAGTAGGCCATGACATAGATGCGGCAGTCGGGCAGCGCGGCCCGGATGCGCCGGAGGATCTCTTCATAGTTGCCCCAGAGCTCGTCGGCCAGGCCGCGGCCCAGATCGTTCGTGCCGATGTTGATGAAGACCTTGGATGGCTCCAGATCCAGCACCAGATCCTTCAGGGCGGCCAGAAGCTGGGAGGAGACATAGCCGGAGATGCCGCGGTTGTAGACACAGGCGTTGATGTCCAAACTCTGCATCAGCTCATTGAGCGGGCAGAATTCCATCAGACTGGAGCCGGTCAGGACGATCTGGCCCTTCTTCGCATAAGGGTTGAGCCGCCGGTATTTCTCCAGGGACTTCTCCTGATCCTCCTTCAGCTGGAGGGCTTTGAATTCTTTCAGTTCCATAACGGCATCAGGCTTTCTTCTTGCCGGCGAAGAGGACGCAGCCCAGCACGGTGAACACCACAAAGGCAACCAGCGGTACGCCGTAGCCGAAGCCGGCGCCGAGGGCCACGAAGAAGGAAGCAAAGACGTAGTTGAAGAACATCTGAATGGTGGAGGTACTCACCGCGTTGCCGCAGGCCAGGTTGGTGGCGGCGCCGGTCTCGTTGTCGGGGTCGGCGATACGGATGAGCAGGAAGCCGGTGGCCAGAACGCCGGTGGACAGACCGAAAGTGCCGAGGGTGTTCTCCACCCAGTGCTCCTTGTGCCAGAGCTTGCCGAAGAAGAGGACGAAGGCGGTGTCCACAGCGAGGATGACCAGGGCCAGGACCAGGATCTCTTTGCCGAAGAGGGTGAAGATGGAGAGCTTGGTGTTGGCAACAGAGGTGACGATCAGCATTTCCAGCGCGACGCCGGTGAGACTGGACAGGCTCTTGTGGTCAATGAACTTGTTCAGACCGGTCTTGTTGGCGAGGAAGTTGACCAGGATGCTGACAAACAGCACGGGGATGGTGATGTTCAGCTTGCCGCAGTAGGGGATCTTCTGGATGTAGGGCAGGATGGCGAAAGACAGGGCCATGACACCCATGATGATGGCAAAGTGCAGCGCGACAGGGTTGATGACGTCGTTCTTGGTGAAGGCGGTGACGGCGGCGGAGCGGTGCTCGGGCAGGAGATAGCCGCTGCGGTCCTCGTCGGTCATGTTCTGCATGCCGGCCTTGCCGGAGACGAGACCCTTGCGGGCGAAGATGTTGATGAGAACAATGCCCATGATCACGCCGTAAAGCAGACCGATGGTGGCAAAGGTGTTGCCGGCGGAGGTGCCGAGATCGGTATCGAACAGACCGGCGTCGCCGAAAACGCTGGCGGTGGAGGCGCAGACGCCGTGGCCGCCGTAGAAGCCCAGATAGGGGAACATGCCGAAGCCCTTGTAGAGCAGGTCATTGCCCTTGAGGAACAGGAGCGTCAGCACCAGACCCAGAGATACCTGCATGGTGATGGTGGAGGCGTTGAGGAAGAAGGTGGCGCCGGAGTGCCGGAGATTGTCCTTGGAGAGTTTGGCGCCCAAAAACTGGCTGGAGAAAACGATGGCCAGAAGGGGGTTTGCGTAGGAGCCGACGCCGGAGGAGAAGTGCAGGCAAATCGGGCAGAACTTGCCGAGCACTTCACCGCCCAGCAGCAGGCCCAGGACGCCGCCGATGACCGCGGCGGGGATGTAGAGCTTCTGGAAGAGCTTGACTTTGCTGCGGATCGCATAGCCGAGGAGGAGCAGAATACTGGCAAGGCCCAAGTCTTTGATTACATCAACCATTGTTAGTGATCCTCTCTGTATAATTTTTGTGTTGAAATCCAGATCTTTTCCGAAGACAGGTCGCTTTCCCGGGGCTGCGTGAAAAGACCGGCCGAATCTTTTCGGCAGAGGGGGAAGCCCACCTTCTCCAAAAGATCAATGTTCAACATTGATCTGCAGCTTCACCTTACCATATCCCCGCCAAGCCGTCAAGCATGGATTTTGCTGCTTTCCATAATTTTGGAAACACACACAAAAAGGGCAGAAAAGAGCTGTGCAAAATGTATAATGTTATTTTTCTGACAATTATTCGCACGCGTTTGCTTCCCTTGACACACCCGCCCGAAACTGCTACACTTTGTTCAACGATCAAGCTTGAATGGGAGTTTGTCATGGACATTCAGAAGCTCAACAACAACGCCGTCCAACAGATCATCGACGCCTTTACCCGGCAGCTGGTCCAGGGCAATCTGCGCCCCGGCGATCAAATCCCTACGGAGGTGGAGCTGGCGGAGAAATTCGGCGTGGCCCGCAACACCGTCCGGGAGGCCATCAAGATCCTGGTGGCCATGGGCGTTCTGGAGATCCGCCGCCCGGTGGGAACCTTTGTCTGCACGGGGTTTACAGAGCCGATGCTTTCGCCCATGCTTTACGGCATCATCCTCGGCCGGGGCGACAGCTATGACGAGCTGCTGGATCTGCGGGAGATCATGGAAACCGGCACCATGCTGACGGTGATCCGCAACGCGGGGGATGAGGAGATCTCCACCCTGTCCGGCCCGCTGGTGGCACTGGGCGAAGCCTGCCGCCGGGAGAGGCCCTCGGTGCAGGAGGTCTTCGACCGGGATGACGATTTTCACGAGGCGGTCATGGCCCTGGCCCACAACCGCGTGGTGGAGCGCATTGCCGCCACGGTCCGTCTCATGACCCATGACATGCGGCACGAGAGCGTGGAGCTGATGCTGGCATCGAACCGGGCGGAGGAACTGTACCGGGCGCATGAGAAGCTCTACCGCATTTTGTCGGAGCGGGATGTGGACGGGGTGTACCGCGAGATCCGCAGCACCTATTTTGTCCCGGACGAGCAGGCCTCCGTCATCCCCCTCTCGGAGAAAGAATAAAACAGCCGGCCCCGGACGGGAAAGCCGGGGCGGCTGCATATCGGGATAAACAGGAACGCACCGGCCGGGTCCGACAGAGACCCGGCCGGTGCGTTTGTGATCGGTGTGATCGGCGGTCAGGTTTTTCCGCCAAGGGACGGGTCCGGCCCCAAAACGGACAGGCGCCGGACAGGGCCTTCCGGGGCTTGATTCTTCTTGTAATCCCGCTTTGGATACGCTATACTTGTAAAAAAGTACCTCTTTCACCATTCGCAGACCAGCCTGTTAACGAGGGCCGTGCAGAACGATAGATAAGCGGGGGCGATTTATCTTGGAAAACAAGCGCCGTTTCTCCCAGCTCCTTCTGCCTCTTTACGAGGAACTGCTGGAAGAAGAAAACCTGGAGACAGCTCTGGCCGGGAGCCTGGAGATCCTTGTCCATACGCTCAAATGTGAGGCCGGGGTGATCTGGCTGCTGGACCGCAGCACGGGCAGACTGGTCCCGATGTTTCAAGTCGGACCGATGGATCTGTCCAATTTCAGCGTGGAGCTGGGCTCCACTGCGGAGAGCTTCGTCGTCAAGACCGGGGAGCCCGTCTGCGTCGCGGAGCCCTCGGCGGACGCGCGGTTTCAGGGCACATTCCTGGAGGATAACGGCCTGTCGGTGCGCGGCATGATCTGTGTGCCGCTGAAGGACCTGACGCAGGTCGTCGGCTGCCTGCAGCTCGCCAACAAAAAAGACGGCTCCGCCTTTGACGCCGATGAGCTGCTCCTCTGCCAGCGGCTGGCGGCTCTGGCCGCCCTGACCATTGACGAGAAGGGCCTGGTCGTCAACGCCGGGGAAAAGAAAGACGTGCTGATCCGCATGCGCGGCATCATCAAGGAATTCCCCAGCGGAGAGAGTGTCATCCGCGTGCTCAAGGGCATTGATCTGGACATCTACCGGGGGGAGTTTCTGGTCATCCTGGGGGAATCCGGCTGCGGCAAAACCACCCTGGTCAACCTGATCGGCGGCATGGATCAGCTCACCGCCGGGCAGATCGAGGTGGAGGGAAGGGATCTCTCCCACCCGACGGAGAAGGAGCTGACCGCCTATCGGCGCGATTATCTGGGCTTCGTGTTCCAGTCCTACAACCTGATGCCCAACCTCACGGCGCTGGAAAACGTACAGTTCATCGCGGATATCGCCCGCGATCCGATGAGTGCGGCCGAGGCCATCCGGAAGGTCGGCCTCACCGACCGCGCGGACCACTTCCCGGCCATGCTCTCCGGCGGACAGCAGCAGCGCGTTTCGATCGCGAGAGCCTTTGTCAAGCGGCCAAAGATCATCTTTGCCGACGAGCCTACCGCCGCGCTGGACTATCAGACCAGCGTCGAGGTGCTGCGGGTTTTTGAGGAGATCGTGCAGGATCAGGGGACCTCGGTCGTCATGATCACGCACAACCCGGAGATCGCCAAGATGGCAAACCGCGTCATCAAGCTCAAGGACGGCATGATCGCGGGCATCAAGGTCAATCTCCAGCCCCTCCACGCGGAAGAACTGGTGTGGTAAGGCCGATGAAAAAGACACAGTTGACGGACGCCCTGCGCAACATCCGCGTGGAATTCGTCGCCTATATCTCCATCGTGGTGATCGGGATGCTGGCCGCGATCGCCTACCTCAGCGTCGCCTACTCGGCCGCCACGCTCAAAAAGGACGCGCTGACTTTCTTCAACGACAACGGCCTGTGGGACTATGAGATCAGCTCCACCCTGCTGATGGACGAGGAGGACCTCGCGGCGATCCGCGCCCTTCCCGGCGTGAAGGAGGCCGAAAAGGTCTACCAGGTCAACACCGCGCTGCGCGTCGGCAGCGGCTCGGAGAAGGTCACGGTCATCGCCCTGCCGGAGCGGATCTCCCGCCCGGTGCTGCTGGAGGGCCGCCTGCCCGAGCGCGCGGGAGAATGCGCGGTGGAGAAAGAGCTGCTGACCAGAGGTTCTCTCGCCCTCGGGCAGGAGATCCGCCTGGAGGACAAGCTTGTGGCAGGCGTCGACCCGCTGACGAACAAGGAGCTTGTCATCACCGGCGTTTTCCAGACGCCGGATCACATCACCTATATGATCCCGGTCACGCCCTATATCCTCGTGACGGAGGACGGGTTCGACCGCGAGGCCCTGGAGGGCAATTTTATGGGGGCGCGCGTCCGCGTGGAAAACGCGCCCGCCGATCGCTACAGCGACGCCTATTGGCAGACGCTCGATCCGCTCGGCAAGGCGCTGAGCGCCCTGGGGGACGCGCGCGGCCCCCAGCGGCTGGAAAAGCGGCGCGGGGAGCTTGAGGCACAGCTGCGCGACAGCCAGGCCGAGCTGGACAAGGCGGCCGAAAAACTCCGCGAGGGGCGCGAAACTCTCGACGCCGGCTATCGGGATCTGGATACCGCCGCAGATCAGCTGCATCTGAGCCGGGACCAGCTGGACAGCGGCGGGGCCGGGCTCAATCACGCGCTGGAGCAGATCCGGGAGGGCGCCGCGCAGCTGAAGCTCGCCCGGGATGGGCTGGAATCCATGCGCGGCTTCATGGCGATGGATCCACGGATGATCATAATCGCCACGGCGCAGGGAGGCTGGCCGGCGGGCATCGGCGTGACGCGCGATGAATATATTCAGGCTTATCGGGCCGGAGAGAAGCTCGACATGGACTGGCTGTATGAAAAGAGCGGCTACAACAACGCCGCGCACAGTCTCCGCATGGCCATGTCCGAATATGAGCGAAACCGGCTGGACTGGTACTATCTCGGCGAGGAGTATCTCGACGGCATGACCCGCCTGGAAAGCAGCCGGAAGCAGCTGGAGAAGGGTGAGCGGGATCTGGCCGAGGGGCAGGCGGACTATGACGCCGCCGAGCGGGAGCTGAAGAGCGCCCGGGAGGCGCTCGACCAGCTCTCCGAATGCCGCTGGGTCACGCTCAGCAACCGCGGCAACGCCGGATATCTCTACGCCCAGGAGAACTTTGAGAAGCTCGCCTCGCTGAGCATGTCCTTTTCCTCCTTCTTCCTGCTGGTCGGCGCGCTGGTCATCTATGCCACCATCGGCCGCATGGTCGAGCAGCACCGCAAGCTGATCGGCGCGGCCAAGGCCATGGGTCTGTTCAACGGGGAGATCCTCGCCAAATACCTCTTTTACGCATGCAGCGCGATCCTGCTGGGCATCGGGCTGGGCATCCTGCTCTCCTGGCACCCGCTGCAGCGCATAGTGCTGGAGCCCTATGAGGAGCTCTTTACCTACGGCACCGGCACGCGCAGCTTCCTGCCTCTGGACACCGGGCTCGTTGCCGCCGGCGCGTTTGTGATCTCCGTCGTGGCGGTGTATTTGGGCTGCAGCCGTCTGCTCCGCCTGCCCGCCGTCCAGCTGATGCAGGAGACCATTCCCGCCCTCGGGCGTACAAAGGCCCAGCGCTCTGCGGAAAAGAGCCTCTATTCCAGACTCATTTTCCGCAATATGCACATGGACTGGACCCGCGTACTGGTCACGATCGCCAGTGTCGCCGGCGGCTGCATGCTGATGGTGATCGGCTTTACGCTGCGCTACGGCATCAGCGCCGTCACCGGGCGGCAGTTCGGACAGATCATGACCTACGAGGCGGACATATACTACAACGCCGGGGACAATGCCGACGCGGCTGTCCGGATCGGAGAGATCCTGGATGAAAACGGCCTGGCTCACGCCGGGGTGCGAAAGGCGAGCAGTCTCTATGACGCGGACGGCACGCTCTATTCGGTGACGCTGATCGTCGCCGAGGAGGGCGAGCTGGATGGCTTTTATCACCTGCGCAGCGTCGAGGACGGTTCCGAGATCGCGCTGCCGGCAAGCGGCGCGCTGGTCCCCCGGCGCTTCTGGGAGTCCTACGGCATCGGCGTCGGAGATACGACGTCGGTCTATGACGACGACATGAAGCTCCGGGACCTCAAGGTTGCCGGCGTGTTTGAAAACTATTTCGGCCAGCTCTTCTTCCTCACGCCGCAGAGCTTCCGGGAGACGTTCGGCACCCGGGCGGAGGACAACTGCATTCTTGTCAGAACCGGGGGCATGCCCCTCGACCAGCTCCGGGAGCTGCTCGCGGGTGTGGAGGGCGTTGTGAACGTTGAGGACGCGGCCGCGGAGCGCACCACGGTCGAGCAGTTCTCCGCCACGCTGAACTTTGTGGTCTGGTTCATGCTCTTCCTGGCGGCGCTGATGGCCTGCTTTATCGTGGCAAACTTCACCATGACCTATCTGCAGCGCAAGACGCGAGAGCTGACCGTCATGCGCATCAACGGCTTCGGCGCCGAGGAGTGCGTGCGCTACGCGGCGGTGGATCTTATAGTCACCACCGTGCTCGGAACCCTGCTGGGGCTTGCGGTCGGGGGCCTTGTCGGCTATCGGATTCTGCTCGTCACCGAGACGGCCTATCTGCAGATGGCGCGGGAGCCGGTCTGGCAGACCTATGTCTTTTCCGCGCTGGTCACCTGCCTCTTCTCCGCGCTCACCAACGGCTTTGCCCTGCGGCGCGTGAAGAATCTCAAGCTCACGGATATGTCCTAGGGAGAAATCCCCGCAAAGCTCGCCGCCAAGGCAAGCGCAGCAGCGCCATGCCTGAAGGATACCCAAAAAGGCTCGAAATCGAAGGATTTCGAGCCTTTTTTGGGTGCGCGGGGCGGGACTTGCATTTGAGGAGAAAAGGCCACTCGGCAGCGTGAACCCGCCGAGCCGGGAAAGAAGGCCGCTTTTTCCCGTAAAGGTCCCGCCTGCGGCGTTGGCCTTCGGCTTTCCGTTTCCTGACACAGGCGTTCATATGGAGCTTGTGACGACGAGAAAACGATGTACGGCAAGGGCCGCCTCGTGTTCCGATTGACTTGCGGAATGGAGACCAAAACATAAGATATTCTTGACATATGTCCGAAACTGAGCTATCCTTATTCTTGACATAAGTCAGAAAGGAGTTACACCTATGCCCAGAAAGCAGCGGTGCCGGTGGATCGACAGCTACCCGGATCATTGGGAATTCTTTCCGGAGGAAGCAGCGGACAAAGAGCCTGTCGTGTTGGCCCTGGACGAATTTGAGACGATCCGGCTTCTCGACCGCGAAGGCTTGACCCAGGAACAGTGTGCGGAGCGCATGGGCGTTGCCCGCACGACAGTGACAGCCATCTACGAGAGCGCACGGCGGAAAGTGGCCGATGCGCTGGTGGATGGGAGACGCCTCCTGATTCGGGGCGGCAATTATCGGCTCTGCGATCAGGGAACGGAAAACATCATGCAGAAAGGATTGAAAAGCGTGAGAATCGCAGTAACTTATGAGAACGGCGAAATCTTCCGGCATTTCGGCCATACGGAGCAGTTTAAATTCTATGATGTGGAGGACGGCAAGATTGTCTCTGAGCAGATCGTCCCCTCCAATGGCAGCGGGCACGGGGCGTTGGCCGGCTTCCTGAAAGCCGCGCAGGCGGATGCGCTGATCTGCGGCGGTATCGGCATGGGAGCGCAGAGCGCACTGGCCGAGGCGGGGATCAAGCTCTACGGCGGGGTTTCCGGCTCTGCCGACGCAGCAGCACAGGCTCTTGCCGAGGGCACGCTCCAGTATGATCCCAATTCCTGGTGTGATCACCACGGCCATCATCACGGGGAAGGACACGACTGCGGCCACCACGGAGGAGGTCTCGAGTGCGGACACCACCACGGGAAAGGCCTTGATTGCGGCCACCAAGAGGACGACGAGGGCTGCCGCCGACATCACGGGAACTGAACAGAGAACAAAATGATTCTTCTCGATCTCTTTTTGACCTTCGCCAGGATCGGCCTGTTTACGTTTGGCGGCGGGTATGCCATGATCGCGCTGATTGAGGACGCCTGCGTGGAAAAGAAGCGATGGATCACGCACGACGAGATGATGAACGTGACGGTCATCGCGGAATCGACCCCCGGGCCGATCGCGATCAACTGCGCCACTTATGTCGGCTGCAAGCAGAAAGGCCTGCCGGGCGCTGCTGCTGCGACGGCCGGAATGGTGCTCCCATCGTTTTGCATCATTTTTCTGATTTCCGTGTTTCTGGACAATTTCCTGGAGATATCATGGATCGCGCACGCCTTCCTGGGGATCAAGGCCGCTGTCGGCATCCTGATCCTGGACGCCGGGCTCGGGATGATCCGTAAAATGCCGAAAAAGCCGCTGCCCGGAGCAATCATGCTCTGCGCCTTTGCCGCCATGCTGCTGATCGACCTCTTCGCGCTGCATATCTCCTCCATCACGTTGATGCTGATTGGCGCCCTTGTCAGTCTGTCCGTGTTTCTGGTGAAGCAGCACAGCGGAAAGGAGGCGGCAGGGAGATGATCTATGCGGATCTGCTGATCGGCTTTCTGAAAGTCGGGCTGTTCGCCTTCGGCGGCGCTTACGGGGCCATCCCCCTGATCCGGGATGTTGTCCTGTCTTACGGCTGGCTGGATGATGAGATGCTGGCCTATATGATCGCGGTCAGTGAAAGCACGCCCGGGCCGATCATGGTGAATCTGGCGACCTATGTCGGGAGCTCACAGGCAGGATTCTGGGGCGCGCTGATTGCGACGACAGCGGTCGTTCTGCCGTCCTTTCTGTTCATCCTGCTCATCATGGCTTTGCTGAAAAAACTGTTGAAGAACCCGTATGTGCAGGCTATCCTCAGGGGCATGAAGCCCTGCATCATCGGCATCATACTGGCAACCGGCCTGTATATGATCCTGCGCACCTGCTTCGGAAGCGTCTCGAATCCGTCCACGGACACGACTGCGATCCTCCTGACCGCGGTTCTCTCCGCCGCCTATTTCGGGTCAGGAAAGCTCATGAAAAAAGGGCTTTCGCCGATTGCCCTGATAGGCATATCTGCCATCATGGGAATTCTGGTGTACGGCCGATAAGACGGAAATGCTCCGGATGCGCTCTGCCGTCCCGACAGGCCGTGCGGAAACCGATTTCGAACAGAATGATCAAACCCGGCCCACCGGCAGGTCTCAATGGCCCGGTGTTCAGGTATCTTGCTTTCCCTTGCAAGACGTGCCCCGGTGAAGCAAGTTCCGGATGATCGCGGACCCAGTATGAATCTATAGGGACAGACATTTTGAATGCAGAGCGCAGGCTTTCGGAAGCCTGCGCTCTGTCAGTCTGTCTAAAGCGTTCCGCGCGCCGCCGTTTCTGATAAGAGAGGAACGGGGGATGCAGTCATGGGAGAGTGGAAAAAAGAAGCACAGTGAGACGTGGGTTCTGCAATGGACACAACCGCCGCCAGCAGGCAGGCCGCACCCATGCTCCAGTCAAAGACGAACATCAGCGTGAGCATGGCATGCACCATCACGGCACTGCCCGCGATATCCGCCAGGTTGTGGGCCAGCAGCGTCTCCGTATCGGAGGCCGCGCCGTCGAGACGGTTGCTTTCCGCCGGGCATGTCAGGTTTTCTCAGGCCTTCAGTTGATGTCGAGATCCACGGTGACCTCGTAGTAATCGCAGGCGTGGGCGTCCCAGTTGGAAACATTCGACTTGGAGATCATGCTCATTTCGAGGAAGGAGCAGAAGACATAGCCGTTGTCGTCCAGAATGGTCTGCTGCAGCTCAATGGCAAGCTGGGCCCGCTTTGCCGTGTCAAACTCGGTGGAGAGCTGGTGGAGCAGCTCGTTGACATGCTCGTTCTCGTAGGCGCCGAAGTTGTAGCTCATGCCGGGCACGCAGGAGGTGGTAAAGAAGTACTGCGGGTCGCCGGAGGGCGCGGTCACGAGGGCGGAGGCGTAGATGTCAAAGGAGCTCATGTCCGCCAGGAACTCGCGGCGGTTGGCGGTGCAGTTGATGTCCACGTCGATGCCGATGTCCTTCAGAGAGGCCTGGGCGGATTCGGCCAGCAGAGGCAGCTCCGCGCGGCTGGGGTAGGTCAGCCAGCGTACAACCAGCTTCTGGCCATCCTTCTCGCGGATGCCGTCGCCGTCGGTGTCGACCCAGCCGGCGGCCTCCAGAACGGCCTTGGCGCCCTCGGGATCATAGCCCTGAGTCTTCAGGTGCTCGCTGCCGAAGGTGGAGAAGCCCTCGGGGAAGGGACCGTAGCCGGGCGTGCCGTGGCCCTCCAGCAGGGCGGCCACGAAGCCCTCGCGGTCAATGCCCATGACGACGGCCTGCCGCACGGCGGGATCCTGGATGACAGGGCTCGTCATGTTCATGCAGCCGAAGAAGGCGCGGGAGGTCTGGATGCTGGAGAACTGGAAGTTGGGATTTTCAAATTTGGGGTAGGCGTCATAGGCCACGCCGTAGGCCGCGTCCACCTCGCCGCCCTCCAGGGCGAGAGCCAGGGTGTTGCGGTCGGAGATGGTGCGGATGGTCAGCTCGTCCAGCTTGGGCGTGCCGTCCCAGTAGTACTCGTTGGGAACCAGGGTGATGTGGTCGTCCATCAGCATGTCGACGGCCTTGTAGGGGCCGGTGCCGACGGAGATGCCGGTCTCAAAGTCGGAGGCGTCCACGTCGATGATGCAGGCGTAGGGGTCGCCCAGGTAGTTCATCAGGGCGGGGTTCGGCTCAGAGGTGGTGATGGTCAGGACCTGGCCGTCGGCCTCCATGCTCACGATCTTGGTGTCGCCGGGGGCGCGGTCGTGGTTTTCCAGCAGATGCTCAAAGCACTGCTTGACTGCGGCGGCGTCCATGTCGCGGCCGGAGGAGAACTTCACGCCGTCGCGCAGCGTAATGGTCCAGATGTTGTTGCCGTCATTTTCCCAGGAGGTGGCGAGCCAGGGCTCCAGCTCCATGTTGTCGGTGTAGTGCACCAGGGTCTCGCCCACGCCGTAGCGGATGCAGGGCCAGCCGTTGTAGGTGCGGTGCGGGTCGATGGTCTCTTCCCAGTTTTCCGCGTTGAAGGTGGTGTCGCCGATGATCATGGTCTTCTTGGCGGCAGGGGCCGCGCTCTGCGCTTCGCCTGCAGGAGCCGCCGCGGGTGCCGGAGCGCTGCTGCCGCTTCCGCCGCAGCCGGCCAGCAGACCGAGCGCGAGAACCAGTGCGAGGATGATGGCGAGAGTTTTTTTCATGTTTCTTGTGTCCTCCATATTCTTGCTTTTTCTTCCGCCTTACGCTAGAATGGAGGGTGACGGAGGCGGTGGTCCATCGCCCTGTCGACTTGCTTTTGCGGCTATGGGTGGCAGCCCGTGGCCGCTTTTTTTATGTCCGCCCGCCGTCTGGCGGGAAAACATCAGGCTTTATAGGCCGCGATGGTGAAGATCGGCGTAGGGTTAAAGAACTCATCGATCTCCCGGTAGATGCGCCTGTACACGCCCATGTCCACCGAGACGCGCTCAAAGCCTGCCTCCACCAGCAGCTGTACGTCCCACTGGGGGCGCGGCCCGTGGTAGGCGCCCACCTCCATGGTGATGGCGTCGTTCTCGGCGTGCATGTAGTCGGGCACCAGCTTATGGGCGTGGTTTTCCGGCAGCTCCACTTCCTCTTCGTTCTCCAGCGCGGCGGAGTAGTCCGCGTCAAAGTTGATGAGCAAGCCGCCCGGCTTCAAAACCCGGAACCACTCCCGGTAGGCTTTCTCAATATGGGGCAGTGTCCAGGTGAGATTGCGGGTCACCAGCACGTCAAAGCTCTCTGCCTCAAACTCCGGCTCCTCGGCGTCCATGATGGTGAAGCTTGCGTCCACCCCCAGGACAGCGGCCATGTGCTCGGCGTGGTCGATCATCTCCGGGGTCAGGTCGATGCCGGTGGTCTCGTGCCCCTGCTCGGCCAGCAGGCAGGCGAAAAAGCCCGTGCCGGTGCCCACGTCCAGAATGCGCAGGGGTCTGCCCTGGGGCAGGTATCTGGCAAACTCCGCCAGCCAGCGGTCTTTCTTCTCGCTCTCAAATTCCCGCAGGCGCTGGGTCTCAAAGCCCTCCGCCCGGTGGGACCAGTAGTGTGTGACGCGATGCTTGATCAGTTCCATGTGTCGTTTCCTCTCCGCTCTGCGCTCCCTCAAGCGCAGAGTTTTATGTTACAGGATGCTGTCGATCAGGCGTTTGGTATAGGGGTCCTGCGGGTTGCGGATGATCTCATCCGGCACGCCCTGCTCCACGATCTTTCCCTTGTACAGCACCAGCACCCGATTGCAGAACTGCTGTACCAGGGCGATGTCGTGGCAGATGAACAGGATCGAGAGCTCACTGCCGTGCTGCCAGCGCAGCTCGTTTAACAGCTCGATGATCTCCTTCTGGATGGTCACGTCCAGGGAGGAGGTCGCCTCGTCGCAGATCAGCAGCTTGGGTTTGACTGCCAGAGCCCGGGCGATGGCCGCGCGCTGGCACTGGCCGCCGCTGACCTGGTGGGGATAGCGGTCGGCAAATTCCGGCGTGAGTCCGCATTCTGTCAACAGACGCGCCACTTCCTGCTTCGTCTCCGCCCGGCTCATGCCCTGGTTTCTGAGACTCTCGCCGATGCCGTCGCCCAAGGTGCGGCGGGGATCGAAGGAGTCTGCCGGGGTCTGGAAGACCATCTGCATGTTGGCATAGGCCCGGCGCAGTTCCCGACCGCTGAGACCGGTAATGTCCTCGCCGTTGAGGACGATGCTGCCCGCGGTGGCGTCCAGCAGGCGGGCGATCATGTTGACCACGGTGGTCTTGCCGCTGCCGCTCTCGCCGATGAGCCCCAGGCATTCGCCGGGATAAAGCTCAAAACTGACGTGGTCCACGGCGGTAAAGTCCGGCTGGCCCTTGCGGGTAAAGATTTTGGTCAGGTTATCCACTTTTAAGATTGGCTGCGCCATCGTCTTCACCTCCGCAGTCTGGGCACGGCGGACATCAGCAGCCGGGTGTAATCCTCTTTCGGGGCGTGCAGCACCTGCTGCGTCTCGCCGTACTCCACCATCTCGCCGTTTTTCATCACCAGAACCTTGTCGGCCATGGCGCCGACGACGCCGATGTTGTGGGTGACCAGCACGATAGAGGTGCCGAAAGTCTTGCGCACCAGCAGCATCTCCTCCACCACCTGCTTCTGGACGGACACATCCAGGGCCGAGGTGGGCTCATCCGCCAGCAGGACGCCGGGGTTGAGCAGCATCGCCGCCGCGATGCCCACGCGCTGCTGCATGCCGCCGGAGAGCTCGAAGGGGTAGCTGTCCAGGATGCGCTGCCCGTTTTCAAAGCCGATCTTCCCCAGCAGCTCCGCCGCGCGTGCGCGAAACGCCTCTTTGGTGACGTTCTCGTGCTCGCTCATGCTCTCGTAGAGCTGGGCGCCCACTGTGCGGATGGGGCAGAAAGAACTGCCCGCATACTGGAAGATCATGCCGACCTCCGGGCCATTGAGCTTTCTGAGCTCAGATGCGGAGAGGTCGGGCAGGTTCTTCCCTTTGTACCAGATATCTCCCCGGGTCACAAGACCTGTGTCGCCCAGCAGGCCCATGGCGGCCTTGATGAGCGTGGACTTGCCGGAGCCGGACTCACCCACGATGCCGAGAATCTCGCCCTCGGAAACGGTGAAGCTCACGTCCTTAATGGCCTTGGAGCCGTTGTAGGAGATATCCACGTGTTCGTATCTTAAAATCTCAGCCGCGTCAGAAGAAGTCTGCTGCATTCCGTTTCCGCGGTTTTGTAAGCGCCGCGAAAACTCCATATCCGCAGTCTCCTTCTTCCTTTCCGCATGGAAACTGCTTCGCTGCGTTTCCATGCGGGATTGTGTATCGCTTTGAACCGCTTTGTTGTTCGTCATCCTTTTTTTTACCTCCCTCTGCTCTTCGGGTCCGCGTAGTCCCGGATGGTGTCACCCAGGAGGTTGAAGATCATGACGGAGACAAAGATGGCAAAGCCGGGTGCCAGGGTGACCCAGGGCACCGAGGACAGCAGACTGCGGGCGTCGCTCATCATGCTGCCCCACTCGGCCGTGGGGGGCTTGGCGCCGAGACCGAGAAAAGAGAGCCCCGCCAGCTCCATCATCATGGTGCCGATGTCCAGCATGGAGGTGACCAGGATCGGGCCGATGATGTTGGGGAGGATATGCTTGAAGATGATCTTCCAGGTGCCGCTGCCGGAAAGGCGCGCGGCTTTGAGATAGGACGTCTCCTTCTGGGCCAGAGTCTGGCTGCGGGCAATGCGGGCGTACTTGGGCCAGGAGATGGCCACCAGCGCGATGATGGCGTTTTGCAGACCGCCGCCCAGTACCCCCGCCACGGCCATGGCGAAGACCAGACCGGGGAAAGCCAGGAACATGTCTGAAATGCGCATGAGCACCGTGTCGATCCACTTGCCGTGCCAGCCGCAGAAGACGCCCACCAGGGTACCCAGAGCGGTCACGATGGCCACCAGCAGCAGGGTGGAGAAGATGCTGGTGCGGCTGCCCACGATCACGCGGGAGAGCATGTCCCGCCCGTAGCGGTCGGTGCCGAAGAGATGCCCGGCGGAGGGGGCCGCCTTGGCGTTGGTCAGGTCCTGCAGATAGGGGTCATAGGGAGTCAGGTGCTCGGAGAAGATGGAGCAGACGAGAAGGAGCAGCGCCAGCGTGCCGAAGAGAATCAGTCGCGTTTTGACCGTGTCCCTCCTGATCTTCTGGATTCTGACAGTCGGTTCGCTCATCCCTCGCTCACCCCCAGGCGGATCCGCGGATCCAGCGCGTGATACAGCAGGTCCGTGATGAGATTGACCAGCACATAGATGATCGCCATCCAGACCACATAGGACTGGATCAGCGGGTAATCGCGCATGGTGATGGCGTCCACGGCGAGCTTCCCCACGCCGTCCCACATGAAAATGCTCTCTATGATGGCGGTGCCGCCCAGGAGGGAGCCGATGGAGAGGGCCAGCAGCGTGATGATGGTGAGCATGGAGGACTTGAGCACACTCCGCCAGAGGATCACCCGGCCGCGCACGCCGCGCGCCCGGGCCCCGGTGACATAGTCCTTGTTGAGCTCCTCCAGGACGGTGGCCCGCACCTGGCGCATGTACTTGGCGGACATGGCGATGGCCAGGGTCAGGGTGGGCATGATGGCGCTTCTAAGCGTGGTGCCGTTGGAGATGACCGGCAGCCAGCCCAGCTTGATGGCCAGCAGCTCCATCAGCAGCATGGCCACGAAGAAGTTCGGCATGGAGTTGCCGATGAAGCTGAGGAAGCGGAGCAGATAGTCTGTGAATTTGTCGTGCCGTACCGCCGTCAGAACGCCCAGAGGGATGGAGATGACGACGGTCGCAAGGATGGAGAGCGCCGTCAACAGCAGCGTCGCCGGGAGCTTGGAGGTGAAGGTCTTGAACACGTCCCGGCCGGAGACATAGCTCGTCCCCATGTCGCCGGTGAGCATGCCGCCCAGCCAGGAGAAGTACTGCTGGATAAAGGGCTTGTCCAGCCCCAGCTCGGCGCGCTTGGCGTCGATGATTTCCTGGGCCACGGCTCCCTTGTCCCCATACATCTCCGTGATGGCGTCGCTGCCCGCGATGCGCATCATGGCAAAGGACAGAAAGGTGATCCCGATCAAGACCGGGATCAGCTGCAGGAACCTTTGTATCACATATTTTCTCACAGCATAGTCCTCATTCGCCGAAGGATCCGAAATATCAACCATGATTATATTCCCTTCCCCGTTTCCGCGGAAGCCCCCGGGGGGGATGTTTCAGCTTCTTTTCCCCAAGGGATTTCCACCGTTCCCATCCCCCCCGGGGGCTTGTAAGCGGAAGAAAAGCATGGTAGGTTACAGAAAAATGTGTTATAATCTGGGAGAAAAAGCCGGGCGACTGGTTTCAAAAGGGCGAGAAGCTGGGCGAGATCCGCGACTATTTCGGCCGCAGCCTCTTTACGGAGTATGCACCCGTCGATGGCGTGCTGCTGTACCAGTGCGCGTCGCTGAATATCATTGAGAAAGGCCCGATGGTGAGCTATGGGGTCCCAACAGACAATCCTATCTGAAAACAAATCTTACTGGACCGGCCGCGCCGCGTCCTATTCCGAGGTCAATCAGCTGGAGCTTTCTACACGGCAGCGGCAGAAATGGAGCGACTGTCTCCATGCCGAGATCGCACGGCAGTTCCCGGACTGTGCGCCGGAATCTCTGCGCGTGCTGGAGGTCGGTACCGGCCCGGGCTTTTTTGCCATCCTCCTGCGAGAGCTGGGCTATGACGTGACCGCCATCGACCTGACGCCCGCCATGCTGGAGGAAGCAAAGAAAAACGCCGGAGAGCTCGCCGGCAAGATCTGCTGGATGGAAATGAACGCGGAAGCGTTGGAATTTGAAGACGCTTCCTTTGACGTGGTGGTCAGCCGCAATCTGACCTGGAACCTGCCCCATCCTGACAAAGCCTATGCCGAGTGGGAGCGGGTCCTGAAGCCGGGCGGGCTACTGTTGAACTTTGACGCCAACTGGTACGCCTATCTCTTCGACGGTGAGGCCCAGGCCGCCTATGACCGGGATCGGGCCAACAGCGCCGAGCAGGGCGTGTGGGATCAGAACGTGGGAGAGAACTTCGACGTGATGGAGGACATCGCCCGCCGGGTACCGCTGTCGAATATCCGCCGCCCGAAATGGGATCTTAAGCTGCTGCAGGGTCTCAGCCTGCGTGCGGAAGCGGATGAGCAGATCTGGCAGCGGGTCTGGTCGGAGGAGGAAAAGCTGAACTTCTCGTCAACACCGCTGTTTCTGGTAAGGGCGGTAAAATAGACGCTTCCGATAGAATGACCCTCCGTGTGACCGGCACGGAGGGTCAAAGCAAGAGAGATCCGCGATTGCCTTTTCGTGCAGAGAGGTGTGGAGCACGTCAGACTGAGGGAAGTCTGTGGCAATCGCTCAAGCATCTGATCTGAGTTGAGCATACCAGACGTATTCAAAAAGCGGAAGCCCCCCGGGGGGATGTTTTTTCCGGAGTATCGGGTGACTCCTTGATCCCCCGGGTTTTCGCCGGCCTTTGCTCACACCGGCGATCCGAACAATGCCGAGATCCCGGCGTGGCATCCCTGTGAGCCGGGCCGCGAGGCAGTCATGTGCTTTGACGCCGTGTGCGAGGAAAAGGTCAATTACGACCACGCCCTCATGTCCGCCCACGCCAAGTACGCCCCGCCCCTGAACCTTCGGCCGAAATTTTAAGGGATGCAGATCAAGCAAACAGCGCTGCCTGAATGGCAGCGCTGTTTGCTTCAGTTTGTCAAAAAAGTCCTTGACGGACTTTTTTGACAAACTTCAGCCGCCGAGCATTTTGCTCACAGCAAAATGCTATTACCCGAAAAGCCCTGATTTCTCAAGGCTTTTCGGACGGCGGTTTATTCAACTCGAGGCGGGCCTTGCCCCCTCGAGCTCCCCTGCGGCCCTATCGTCCTTCATGTCCGCAGGTTTTTTGACAGTCTCAAGCAAACAGCGCTGCCTGAATGGCAGCGCTGTTTGCTTCTGATTCTTCTTGTCTGATCTTTTATCCCTTTGCTTTTCTTGCAAAGCCGATGTAGCTGCCTACCATCGCGGCGATGGCAACGGCGATGGTGTAGAACTCAGTGAGCGCCTGCACGAAGCTCATGTCTTTTATGAGGCTCAGGAGCACAGCCAGCACGAGCAGGCTGATGACGCCGTTGAGCAGAGATTTGATGAGAATATTTTTATCCATGATGGTTCCTCCTTTATATGAGTCTACAGATTGTTTTGTTGTTTCCTGTTTACGGGCACAGGATATCATAGCTTCTGTCACAAAACAGACACACGAGCCTCGTATTCTTGAATTGAGGGAAGACTAAGCATTGTTCGATATGAATTAACAATTGTTCTGAATTTATTCTGGATGGTAAACCGGGTGGCATAAAAAGGTTGGATGAGCTTAACATCTCGCTGAATCTGGACAAGCGCGAAAACGAAATCGTAGACGGTGAACGAGACGAGGACAGTGATATTGCAGATTCCAGAGCAAGCCGCTCAGACCGTGATTGCCGGTAAAAAAAGGCAGGGGTCAAAGCCCCTGCCTTACGTAGATAAATCATCACGACAAACCGAAATTTGTTAATCAAAAACTTCCTTTATCGAATCATCATAGTTTTCTGTGATCAGGGTAATCTGTTCTCCATTAGATCTGTAACCATCTATGACCTGATGATTATCTTGTTTCAGTTGTTCAGCTGTACAATAAGAATCATCAAGCCTTGTTTCGATATCAGAGGCATGTGATTTTATTTCTTCAAAATGCGAATCTATATATTCATCTGACATAGCAATACAAATGAATCTTATCCACCGAAGATACTGCTCTTCAAAATTATTTCTCCAATCAAAAGGTATATAACAGCCCTCAACAATAAGGTTCTGCTCATTCTCAATAGCAGTCTTTATTATCTCACGAACGATTGGCCAAAGATAGTCTGTAAGTTCATCATCGTTTTCTGGGGTGAGATCAGTAATGCCGCTGCGAATAAGTCCCATTTTCAAATGGTCAATTGAAAAATAAGGGTATTTGGTTTTCTCAAGCATCCGTTGTGCCAGAATCGTTTTCCCGACATGGGTTGCTCCTGTTATAATGATTACCATCTTTACCTCCGCAAATACCGATTTGACGAAATGAATGCAAGAAGCTTCTAGCAACAGTTTTAGAATACATCACGACAACAAAAAGTCAATATTGATTGCAAGCAAGCATTGAAAAGCAACAGTATTATATCAGCTCCGCGTGCCCTTCCATTGCCTTTTCGATCCTCTGCGGCTCGATGCCAATATACCTTTGCGTCACAGCGGCGGAGCTGTGCTGCAGCAGCCGCTGGACCAGGGCAATGTCATAGCCAGCGATATTTCGACGCAGTGTTCTGGAAACTGTTCTGGAGATGCCAACCCTGCCATGGACAATGTGATCCCATTTGAGTATGGAAAAATCAATCTTTGAAGCTCTCGGCGGGAGCTTTACGACGGTAGGAGATACCCGCCTGCCGAATCTCACCGCGGGAGAATCGGAGCTGCCGCCCATCGGCAAATACGGCTGGATGAGGAAGCGCTATCTGAGAGAGCATCGGCCGGTGCTGTACACCAATCTGCTGACAATTGGCAAGCTGGATCAGCACCTGTACGAGATTGACAAAGTCTGCGAGGAGCAGATGGAGCTTCTCATTGAACAGATGGCAAAGCGTGAGGGCGCGACCGAGGCGCTCAAGGCCGCCGATCAGATGGAGTGGGTCAGGCGCATGAACAACATCGGGGCAAGAGCAGAGGAAATCGTTTTGAGCGAGTTGGTTTATCGCTGAGCATGAAGTGGGCGGCAGGCCGAATGCCTGTCGCCCACTTTTTGCAATGAATAGATTGATACGCCCTAAGCATAACGTGCGTTTCTCAGCACCAGATAAAAGCGCCGTCACTCAAACACGGGGATGGCGCTTCGATTACTCTCAAATGCTCCAGCCTGCACTGGCAGTCTGAAGCTCGCTCATGCGGCGGAAGATACCGCCGTCTTTTTGCAGGAGCTCTTCCGGCCTGCCTTCTTCGTCGACCTTGCCGCCCGAAAGCACCACAATATGGTCCGCCGCCTCCACGGTGCGCATCCGGTGTGCGATGACCAGCACGGTCTTGCCCTCCAGCAGGCGGGACAACGCGCCCTGCACCTTGGTCTCGTTCTCCACGTCAAGCGAGGCCGTGGCCTCGTCCAGCAGCACGATCGGCGCGTTTTTCAGCAGAGCGCGGGCAATGGAGATGCGCTGGCGCTCGCCTCCGGAGAGCTTGGCGCCGTTTTCGCCGATGGGCGTGAAGTAGCCCTGGGGCAGCTTCGCCGCGAACTCGTCGCAGTTGGCCGCCCGCGCCGCCGCGAGGACTTCCTCATCCGTCGCTCCATGTTTGCCAAGGCGGATGTTTTCCATCACGGTATCGTCAAAGAGCACCACATCCTGGAACACCATGGAGTAGTCCGTCAGCAGGATCTCGGGATCAACGCTGGAGATATCCACGCCGCCGACCTTGATGCTGCCCCGGTCAATATCCCAGAGCCGCGCGGCCAGGCGGGCACAGGTGCTTTTTCCGGAGCCGGAGGGACCGACCAGCGCTGTGACTTCGCCCTCCTTTGCCGTGAAGCTGACGCCCGCCAGCACCTGTTTGTCGTCGTAAGCAAAGCCGACATTTTCAAAAACGATGTCGTGGCCCTGCGGATGGAAGTTCTCGCTTCCCTCCGCGGTTTCGACGTCGTAGATCTCCATGAGACGCCCGGCGGAGACCTGGGACATAAACATCTCGGCGATCAGCGCCAGCGCCTGATCAAAGGGCGCGTAGACGCGGGTGATGACCAGCAGGAACATGAACAGCGTGAGGAAGTCGATCTGTCCGGAGAGAATCAGTTTCGTCCCGGTAAGGATCGTGGTCGCCACGCCCAGACGCATGATGACGCTGGCCGCGTTCACGAAGATCCCGGCGGCGAGCTCACCCTGCAGCATGGTTTTTTCATGGGTGTCGATCTTGTCGTCCAGCGCCCGGAGAAAACGTCCCTCCTGATTCGTCGCGCGGATTTCCCGGATGTTTTCCAGCGTCTCCTGGATGCCGTCGGACACGGTGACAGCCGCGGCTTTCGTAATCTCGGAACGGCGCTTCGTCAGCCTGCGGCTGCCGAACAGGAGCGCGAAAGCCACCGGGACGCCCCAGAGACAGGAGAGCGCCGGCTTCCAGTTGTACGCGAAGAGCATGACGGCAATCAGCGCTGTGGAGATATAGGAGCCGTAGAGATAGCCCAGGCAGTGAGACCAGACGTGCTCCAGCCTGTTCACGTCGCCCATGATGGTCTCGGTGAGATCGGCCAGATCGCGCTTGCCGAAGTAGCCCAGCGGGAGCTTGCGCAGACGCTCGGCCAGAGAAATGCGCATGTTCTTCACTTCGCCGTAGACAAGGCCGTAGGTTGCTTTATACTGCTGCAGGTGCGTGATAAAGGAGAGCAGCAGAAAGATAAGAACCATCAGCACGATCGGAAGCGGGCGGGCAAGCGGCGCGCCGTCGGTCAGCGCGACGAGCAGCCCCTTCATCATGAAGTAGAGGATGCCCATGCCGCCCATCACGACCAGGTTGACGACGACCGTCCAGAAGGTGCCCGCTTTGGCATTTTTGATGCCCTGATCGCTGAGCGCGTACTTGCGCTGAAAGGCTTTCCCGAACATCTTATTTCCTCCCTTCATCTGTGGAGATCTTCCACTGCACAGCCTGCTTGTAGTCCTCCCACATGCGGGCATAGAGTCCGTTTGCTTTCAGCAGCTCATCGTGCGTGCCCTGCTCGACGACGTGGCCGGCGTCCAGAACGATGATCCTGTCCGCGCCCACCACGGTGGAGAGCCGGTGGGCGATCATGAGCACCGTGCGGCCCTCGGTGAGCCGGGCAAAAGCCCTCTGGATCAGCGCTTCATTTTCGGGGTCGGCGAAAGCCGTAGCCTCGTCCAGTACCACGATGGGCGCGTCCTTCAGGATGGCCCGGGCCAGGGCCACTCGCTGCTGTTCTCCGCCGGAGAGGTAGGTGCCCTTGGTGCCGAGAATGGTATCCATCCCGTCGGGGAGCTTTTCGAGGATGTCGTCACACTGCGCGGCGGAAAGAGCTGCCCGCGCTTCTTCTCTTGACGCGTCCGGCCGCGCGGCCCGTACATTTTCCAGGATCGAGGCCTTGAACAGATGGGTATTCTGAAAAACGAAGGCCACCTGGTCCATCAGCACGTGGGGATCGGTCTGCCGCACGTCCACGCCGCCGACCTCCACCGCGCCGGAACTCACGTCCCAGAAGCGCGGGATCAGGCTGGCCGCCGTGGTCTTGCCGCCGCCGGAGGGGCCGACCAGCGCCACGGTCTGCCCCGGCTCCACCCGGAAGGAGACACGGTCCAACGCGGGCAGCTCAGCGCCGTCGTAGGTAAAGCTCACATCTTTGAATTCCACGCTGTTGTCCCGCGGCGTCTGAGGATCATCTGTGACTTCCAGCGTCGGCGCGTTCATGACCTGGGCGATACGGCCCAGCGCGGTGCTCGCCAGCATCATGCCGCTGGCGGCAAACATGATCTTGGCCAGCGCTGTCGAGACGATGGCGGAAAAGACCGCGTAAAACGCGAAGTCTGTGAGAAATCCCGCAAAGCTTCCGCCGCGCAGCGCACCCGGCGCAAGCAGCAGCGCCACCGGAACGAGGAAGACGAAGGCGCCCTCCGTCGCGGTCAGGTTGACGGCCTGCGGCACCCGGCACACATCGCCCTGATAGTGCTCCGCCTTGGCGCTGTAATCCTCGATGGCCTGCTTGAAGGCCTTGAAGGAGTACACGGTCTGCTGGAACACCTTCACCACGGGAATGCCGCGCACGTATTCCGTTCCGGCCTTGCTCATGACATCCTGCGCCGCCTGATACTCCGCCATGAGCCCCGCGTTTTTGCCGCCCATCATGTAGAACATGGCCGCGACGGACACCACCGCCGCCAGGAGGCAGGCCGCACCCATGCGCCAGTCAAAGACGAACATCAGCGTGAGCATGGCAAGCACCATCGCAGCACTGCCTACGATATCCGCCAGGTTGTGGGCCAGCAGCGTCTCCGTATCGGAGGCCGCTCCGTCGAGGCGGTTGCGGAGAAGCCCCGAGGCGTTGGAATCAAAAAAGCCCAGCGGCGTCTTCATCAGGTGCGCCATGCCCTGCTTGCGGATGTTGGAGGCCGTGCGGAAGGCGGCCAGATGCGTACACATCAGCGCGGCAAAATAGACCGCGATCCCGGCTACGGCGAAGGCAAAGGCCATCCAGCCGTAGCGGCCGACGCCCATGGCCTGCGTCCAGTCGGGCGCGACGGCGATCAGATCCCGTGCCGCCAGCCAGATGCAGAGGTAGGGGGCCATCCCCAGGATCATGGCGATGGCCGAGAGGCCGAGGCCCAGAAAGGTCAGCTTCTTATAACTGCCCGCGTAACCCAGCAGGACGGACAGGTCGCTTTGTTTCTTTTCTTTCATTTCGTATCACGCTTTCCTTACAGGAATAATGCCGCAATATGGTAGACGATGCAGGCGAGGATCAGCGCGCCGCAGACATAGAAGGCGGCGATCCTGGCCGTCCACTTGAGGGAGTGGGATTCCCGGTAGGTGGTGCTCAGAGCCATGACGCAGGGGATGTTGAAGGTGCAGGCGCACATGAAGGCCAGCGCCTCGGCCTTGCTGACCACGTCGGACATGGCCTGACCCAGCACGGCGTTGTCGGTCGCCACATTGAAGGCGGAGCGGAAGGTCGCGTCCAGGACGGTGCCCTCCCCGACGAAGACCGCGTTGAGCACGCCCAGTACCGCCTCCTTGGCAAAGGCAGAACTGAGGAAGCCCATGAAGGTCCGCCAGCCGAGACCGAAGATACGGGTCACAGGCTCGATGGCGGTTCCGACCTTGTAGAGCAGACTGTCCGCCACGCTGCCGCTGGCGCTGTAGGAGAAGGCCCAGAACAGCAGGGAGATCAGCGTCACCGTCCGGAGCGCGCGCTTGAAGATGTCCCAGGCCTTGAGGAAGGCCTCCTTGAGGATGTGCTTCCAGTGGGGCTTGTGGTAGGGCGGCAGTTCCATGATCATGCCGCTGCGGGAGCTTTCAGACACCAGCGTGCGGCCGAACACCCTGGACACGATCGTCATCAGGAGCACCACATACAGCAGGATTCCCAGAATGACAAGCATCGTCTGCCAGGGGGTGAAGAACATGGAGCTGATGACCGGGATGATGGTCCATATGGAGGCGCAGGGCACCGCCCAGACCACCGCCATGGTCAGCATCCGCTGGCCCCAGTTATCCATGACGCGGGTGCCGCAGGTGCCGCCGATGGTGCAGCCGAAGCCCATCAAAATCGGGCAGATGGCCTTGCCCTGGAGGCCCAGGCCGGACAGGAGACCGTCAAACTGATAGGCCGCCCGGGCCAGGAAACCGATCTCCTCCAGGTAGCCGAATACCAGATTGACGCCGAAGACGAAGCCTGACATCGCGATGCAGAAATACAAGGTGTTGGGCAGGATGATGCTGAAGATCGAGACCAGCCAGGGGTGCACGTTCCAGCCGTTTAAGAGGTCAGCGATAGGTTTGTTCAAAAGCTGCGGGATCATGGATCCGATTCCCATCAGGGGGAAGCAGATGATCATCGCCGCGAGGAAGCCGACCAGGATCGTCCCGAAACAGGCGAATTTGCCGCGGATGGGACTCAGCAGCCGTTTGTCCCGCTTGCTCAGTTCAAAGTGCTTCTGTTCGGAATGGGTTACGCCCGCAAGCACGCTTTGGATCCAGCGGTATTTGGCCTCGCTCTCCGCCTGCACGTCGCCTCCCGCCGGGATCTCCGGCACGGACGCGAGCTTGTGGGGGCTCTCCAGTTCCTTGGCCAGAAGCGCTTTTAGTTCGTCGTAGCCCTTGCTCTCCGCGGCGGTGAAGGGCAGCACGGGGATGCCCAGGCGCTGCTCCAACAGCTTGTGGTCGATCTCCTTTTTCTGTGCCTTCGCCACGTCCATCATGTTCAGCAGCAGCACCGCGGGCTTGTTGAGCTGGGCAAACTCCGCGACCATGTACATGCTGCGCTCCAGCTGGGAGGCGTCCACCAGAATGCAGACCAGATCCGCCTGACCGGCTTTGATGAAATCGGCGGTGATGATCTCCTCGTCCGAATTGCCGTACAGGCCGTAGCTGCCGGGCAGGTCGGTGACGGTGTAGCGCGCGCCGTTGTATGTATAGAAGCCGTCGTTCTTCTCCACGGTCTTGCCGGGCCAGTTGCCCACATGCTGCCGGGAGCCGGTCAAGGCGTTATAGACGGTGGATTTGCCGGAGTTCGGCTGGCCCAGAAGGGCGATCGCGTTTTTCATATGGTCTCCACCTCGATCCTTTCCGCGTCCGCACGGTTGACGGCGATCAGCGTCTCGCGCAGATAGACCAGCAGCGGCATCTTTTTGTCGTTGCGCACGGTCTGAAATTCCGTCCCCTCCGTGACACCGATGGCGGTGATGCGGCTTAGAAAGTGCGTGTCTCCGCCGATTCTTCGGATCACGCCGTTCTGATCCGGCTTCATTTCCGTAAGCTTCATATCTTTCCTCCCTTATCGCTTGCTTTTTGACCCGCACAGCCGCAGCCGCACGAGCCTTGTTTCCTTTCTTTGATTATGCTTCGCACTGAGAAAAGCACAATGGCCACCACCACGAGCAGCAGCACGGGGGACGCCAGTTTTCCTATGATCCAGGACAGGAATCCATTTTTTCTTTTGAGATTAGCTGCAGCTAACTCACGCCCTTAAAAGCTGCCTCACTTCTTGTGAGGCATGCTGGTCAGTATTCTACAGGTCGAGCAACGGGAAGGCACCCGGCGGAAAGAATATCACGATCATAGTTAGTTGCTGCTAACTTACAATGAAAAGAAAAAACCCGGAAAAACCAAGGGGGTATGGGTGTGGCATGGTGGTTAGACATGACTAACTCCTGGCCGGATTATAACAAATGTCGTTTCATGTGTCAATATCTATTGTTCTTCTATCTTTTTTCTGTAAATCTGATCAGATACTTTTGCTTCGCTCCCAGCCGTCTCCGTCGTCGGTCTCGTGCCGGACGAAGCGGAAATCACAAACCTTGCCGCCCTGGCACAAGGTCTGCGTGCGGATGAAATCCGTATAGGGTAGATTCCCATAATTGATGATATCCGCCTGGCAGCACATGGCGCCCAGCTTCAGAAGGCCACGTCTGGAAAAGATCTTTTCATAGATGCACTCGTTGCACTCAAAGCGAAATTCGTTCTTTGGATCATCCTCATGCCAGGTGTAGCGCCAGCCTTTGCCGGAGCCCTTCTTGAAACCAAAGGGGACGATCTTTTTCATCAGCGGCAGGAAGAAACGCTTCTTTGCCAGCTTCTGCATACCGGAGGGATCGAGAAACTTCCACATCTCCTCGGAGACGATTCGATAGGCCTCTTCCTCGCTGCGGCCGTGCCGCTGCAGCACCTCGTACAGGGCGATGGAGGTGAGGATCTGCGCCATGTGCTTATAGTTTCCCTTGTCGCAGTACGCCTTTTCTTCTTCAATGAGCTCGCTTATGCGGGCATAGACATCTTTCTGAATCTCCGCCGGAAGGCTCGGGAAATAGTTCCGATAGCGGCTGACTGCCGCCAGCTGCCTGGATTCGTATGGTTTCATGATTCAGTCCGCCCTTTCACCTGTATGTTCTGCCGACTCCATAAACTCATCGATTGCCTTCAATACCGGCGCGGTGTACTGCTCCCCGCCGAAGAGCCACTGCTCATGCTGCATGTCAAATTCCCGGATCTCCGGATCCCGGAAGTATTTTTTATAACGCTTCATATATTTTTCACCCATCTTGTTGGCGTAGATGAAATGGACCTTTGTGCCCTCCACGTGGATATCGTCTTTGAGCCACGTGAGCAGGTCCGTGTAATACTCGTTTTTGATGGACTCCGGGCTGAATTTGGCAAAGCAGCCCATGAAGCGGTCCGCCGTCTCGTCGTCCATCTCGAAAAAGCTCTTGAGCTTTTCTCTGGTCTTTGCCATCTTTTTCTCGTTTTTGGTGAAGCTGGTAAGCAGCGGCACCACCAGCTTCGATTGCAGCCAGGCGCTGAGCTTTCCGCTCTGGTCCAGATCCGGGCTGCCGAAAATGCCGTGGTCGATGTGAACATTTTCCCGCTGGATCAGCTGGCCGACAAAGCTGCTGCCCAGGGAGGATCCGATCGCCCCGTCCAGGCGGCCGCCGTGTTTTTCTTTGATGTAGTTTTCGATTTTCTCCGTGACCGTGATCATATCGGGAAAAATGGTGCCGCTTCCGTCAAAACCGTCGTAGTTGACGCAAATCAGGTGATACTTCTCGCCCAGGCTATCCAGCACTGCGGCGAAGTTCGTCTGATAGTCGCAGGCCGTCCCCGGCAGCAGCATCAGGGTCTTGCCCGACGGATTTCCCATTTCAACAAATTGCATGCTTACACCTTCCTTATTTCAAAATCCGGGCCGTGATCCCGGAGAGAACGGCGGCGAGGAATCAGGTACGGCAGGAAGCCCAACCCAAGGCCTTCCGCGATCAGTTTGATGGCAAGCATGTATTGTCCCTCCTGACATTCCTCAGAGCAAAGTGCAGAGCCACGCCGCCAGCGCGGAGACTGCGGGGAAAATGACAAACAGCTTCAGCAGCTGGCTTTTCAGGTTGTATCCGTATTTCCTGCCATTGTACACGCTCTCCACCTCGGGGTAGTAATACTGGAAGAACCGGAAACGGCACAGCAAAAACCAGTCAAAGAAAATCATGTCGTAGGCTTTGTAGATCGTAAAGATCCATACAAAGCGCAGGAAGAACTGTAAAAAAGAAAAGCCGCTCCGAAAACCGTCCCAAATGGAGATCACTCCTACGCCCAATATCATCAAAACACTGAGTACTATCAGCACCCAGCCCATAGCCCGGGCGCCGAAGAACAATTCCTCGTTTCTGGGCTTCAAGACCTCCTGGGCCTCTTTCGGAGCTGAGGAGAAAAACCTCGTATCCTGAACAAAGGTCACCGCCGAGATGAGCAGGATCGTGATTGCTGCACAGAATATGAGCGCCAAAAATACCGTTAAAAGCATATTGTTCTCCTCCTGATTCCGAAAAGGCTGTCTGCTTTTTATTTCGCGTCCGGGCCGGGCGTGAAGCCCAGCTCTTCGGCTCTGGCCCTGCTCATCAGGTGGAAGTTGCACTCGTCGTCGCCATAGCCCAGGGTCTTTGTCCGATCCAGCACGGCGCCCTGCATCTCAAAGGTGTAGTAATCCATCATGCACAGATGCCTGGTGATCTCCTCGCAGTGCTCCTGCTTCGTGAGCTTGCAGATGCCGCACTGCTTGTGGGTGATGTAGTACTCTTCCTTTCCCGGGACGGTTTTAAAGGTATAAAACCAGTTCATCGGGTATTCCTCAATATGATCCCGCGACCACTCGGCCTGCCGGGTGCGGTTTGCGATCTCTTTTTCCGTAAAGGCGCTCTTGCCCTGCTTGGCCTTCACCATCAGCGGACAGTAGGCCAGCGCGCGGACCAGCCCTTTTAGCTTTTCCTCGTCCAGCTTTCCGTCCGCCTCTTTGTAGAGTGCGATCGCAAAGGCTCCGCAGTACATGGTCAGCACGAACATGTTGTCCTTCATGCTGCCGATGCCGGGCGTCCGCTCCACGATGGCCCGGTACTCCTTCAGCACCCGCTTTTTGTAGGAGACCATATCCAGCCCCGGGAGCGCTTCTTCCAAATAAGCAAAGGCTGTTTTGGCAAAGGCGAGCTTGATAAAGCCGCCCAGGATCCCGTATTTCATAAGAAAGCTCCTTTGTATTCCTCCGAGACGATTACAAAAGGTGCAAACAAACTTAGTTTTTTCATCCCGAAGGGAATCAGAATCGTTTTTGAGGCAGCTTTGCCGCCTCAAAAACACCCAGAGCCGAGCTTAGCGAGGCCTCGCGCCGACCAAAGCGGCCTAAAGCCGCTGCGATGAGCGCGAGTCCTTAATTGCGAAACGAGTTTCGCAATTAAATCAGCGGCGTCATGCAGTCCATGCTCAGAAGCAGGGTCGAACCATTGTGCAGCAGGGCCGAGGTGGCAGGCCCCAGGACGCCGACGGCTCCAAGGACGATCAGGGCGCCGTTGAAGCCCATGACAAAGCGGTAATTCCGGTCGATGCGTCCCATGAGCTTCTGGGAGAGCTCCCGCAGCAGCACCAGCTCCCGCAGATCCTCCGCCGCGATGGTGATATCCGCCACCTCCCGGGCGATGCTTGCCCCGCTGCCGATGGCCACGCCCACGTCCGCCAGCGACAGGGCGGGCGCGTCGTTGATGCCGTCGCCGATCATGATGACCCTGCGCCCCGCCTCCTGTTCGGCACGGATAAAGGCCGCCTTGTCCTCCGGCAGCACCTCGGCGCGCCAGGCGTCGATGTTCAGCTCCTCCGCAATGGCGGCCGCGGTGCCGCGGTTATCCCCGGTGAGCATGACGACCTTTTGAAGTCCCGCCTCGTGGAGAAGGTTCACGATCTCCTTTGCCTCCGGGCGCAGCGGGTCATAGATGCCGATGGCCGCAGCCAGCACCCCGCCGATGGCGAGGTACAGCCAGGAGCAGTCCGGCTCCAGGGCGTCAAAGGCAGCACGATCTTCCGGCAGGATCTGCACGCCCTCGTCCTCAAAGACGAAGTGACGGCTGCCGATGACGGCTCGCTCCTCGCCGATGCGGGTGGCGATGCCGTGGGCCACCACGTATTCCACCTCGCTGTGCATCTCCCGGTGGTCCAGTCCCCGCTCCTGGGCGGCGCGCACCACGGCGTTTGCCACGGAGTGGGGGAAATGCTCCTCCAGGCAGGCTGCCACGCGCAGCATTTCCTTTTCATCCCGCCCACGAAACGGCACGACCCTGCGCACCGTGGGGCGGGCGTTGGTGAGGGTGCCGGTCTTGTCAAAGATCACCGTGTCCGCTTTACTCAAAAGCTCCATATACTTGCCGCCCTTGACAGTGATCTTGTGACGGCCCGCTTCCCGCATGGCGGAGAGGACGCTCAGCGGCATCGAGAGCTTCAGGGCGCAGGAATAGTCCACCATCAGCACCGAGACGGCGCGTGTGGTGTTGCCGGTCAAGAGCCAGGTGAGGGCGCTGCCGCCCAGGCACCAGGGCACCAGCCTGTCCGCCAGGCGGTAGGCCCGGTCCTCGGTGCCGGATTTCAGGCGCTCGGACTCCTCGATCATGCGCACGATGCGGTCGTAGCGGTTCTCGCCCGCGGAGTGGGTCACGCGCAGGACGCAGCTGCCCTCTTCCACGACGGAACCTGCATAGACCGCGGCGCCGGGATGCTTTGCCACGGGGACGGATTCCCCAGTGAGAGAGGCCTGGTTGAGCATCACGTCCCCCTGCTCCAGAATGCCGTCGAGCGGCAGGACATGGCCGGTGTGGACGATGATCCGATCTCCGGCCTGCACCTGAGACAGGGGAGCGATCACCTGTGTCCCATCCTCTGTCAAGAGCCAGACCTTGTCCACCTGCAGGGACATGCTCCTGGCCAGATCGTCCACGGATTTCTTGTGCGTCCAGTCGTCCAGCGTCTCGCCCAGCGAGAGCAGGAAGCGTACGGAGCCCGCGGTGGAGAAGTCCCCGGTCAGGAGTGAGGCGCCGATGGCCACGCCGTCCAGCACCTCCACGGTCAGCTTGCCCCGCAGAAGCATCTTCGCGGCGAGCCACAGGCGTGGCAGGGCGTTCACGGTGTTGATCACCCGGCGGATCGGCAGGGGCAGAAAGAGCTTTTTCCCATAGTGCCGCAGCACCTGAAAAACCAGCTTTTCCTTGTATGCCCGGTTGATCTCGCGGCTGTGGGGGCTGAGCACGTGCGCCTCTTCTCCGGCCTCCTTGTAGGAAAAGCGGGACAGAGCGCTGTACAGCGCGGCCTGCTCCCCATGAAACAGGATGGTCACGCCGCAGATCCGCTCGTGTACCGTCACCTGGTCGACGCCGGGCAGGGCCAGGATCCAGGCCTCCAGCAGATCGGCATCACGCATGCTCATGGTGCGCTGTACCGCCCGCAGGCGGACGCGGCCCCGGCTCTCATGCAGAATCTGAAATCTCATGCTTTCGCAGCGTCTTCGATATACTTGACTTCCTCGGCGGCGCGCGTCTCGTTGATGGCCTTGGCGTCGGCCAGGATGTCCGAGCAGCCCTCCTGCACGGCCTCCACGTCCCGCATCACCTGATCCTTGCAGCGCAGCACGGCGGCGGTGGCGTGGGTATAGATCTTGCGGGCATCCCTGCTGCCCAGAAGCTTGAAGCCGGCGGAGCCAAAGAGCGTCCCGCCCACAAACAGTGCGATTTTTCCGGTAGTCGTCATATCTTTTTTCCTCCTATGTTTTCCCGGCGTCCGCCGGGTTTTTTACTTCTTCCTGTATCCGCAGTCGCAGTACGGCCCGCCGGAAGCAAGGGTGTATTGCCGTATGAAGTCCGACGCGCCGCCCGCCTCGCTCATGGTGTAGTCCAGATGGCACATGGCGGGGGTCAGGTCAAAAAGTCCCAGCTCCTTCATCAGCGTGCAGATGCCGCATCTGGTGAAGCGGGCCTCATAGCCGCTGCCGTCCGGATAGGGCAGATAGTCCATGTTCCAGGAATAGGGGTTGCGGTCGGCGGCCTTCAGCGCGGCGGTATCCCGCATGCCCTGAAGATCCGCGTCCGTGAATTTGCGCTTCCCGCTCATCCGGCAGAACCACCGGGTGGGCGCAGTCATCATGGCGCGTGCATAGTAATCTGTCAGCTTTTCTACATTCGGCCGCTCTTCCATACTCAGCAGAAAGGCGCAGAGCATGGCGCAGTTGACGATGTTCATTTGGAAGCGGTCGCCCTTTTCAAATACCGGGAGCTTTTCGATGATCTCCCGGTATTTGGGCTTCGCTTTTTCGGTGATCTCCTTTGCCTCCTGTTCCGTACACCCCAGCACGGAAACCAGATGCTCCCGGAACGACTTCCGATACAGCAGCCACATGCCCAGCGGCATTCCGATGTACTTCATTCTTTGTTCTCTCCAAAGGTGATCTTCACAATCACCATCTTGACCAGACTGTCGCAGAAGCGAATCATCAGCTTGTGGAAAGCGTTTACCTTGGGGTAGATATCCCGGTAGCCGCGCATGTAGCTTCTTGTCGAGACGGCGGCGAAGTCCTGGCTCCAGCCCGTCAGGATCATCGGGTTGTCCAGGGAAAACAGCGCGTTCACGTCCCGGATCCCGGCGCCCTTGAGCCAGGTCTTGGTCATCATCCTGGCCCCGCGCCGGTTGCAGCAGTCAAAGGCCAGCACCGTGCCGGGAAAGCGCGCGGCCATCGCCCGAAACAGCGCCTTGACCGCCTCTGTCTCAAAGTAGTAGAACACCCCGGAGGCGAAGAATACCGCGCCGTGGGAGGCGTCGATCCGCTCCATCCAGCTGTGGTCGTTCAGATCGCAGCCGATGTTCTGCTCCCGTTCACCCGCGGGCAGCAGCTCGTCTCGCACGGCGATCACGTCGGGCATGTCCAGGTTGTAGCCCCGGCACTCGCCGTTATCCACCTGGGAGAAGGTGTCGTCCAGCCCGCAGCCCAGGTTGACCACTGCGGCTTCGGGGTGCGTTTTCAGATAGTCCCGCACCTCCCACATGAGGTCATACTGCCGCTGGGCCACCTCCAGCGCGCCGAAGAGTCCCGCCTGGGACTCCATGAGTCTGCGCTTTTCGGAGAAGTCATAATCCAGCTTTTCGCAGATGCGCGCCGCCGTTGGGTCGGAGAACAGCTCCGGGAAGTGCTCGGAGCAGATGAGCCGCCCGAAGAGCGGGATGATCAAAGTCTCCTGTATGGAGTTCTTTTCAATGTGATATTTCATTGCCTCTTACTTCCTGCCCACCAAAAGTGTGGAACCGCCGAGACCAAGGAAGACCGCTTCCTTCCGGCCCATAAAGCGGCCGTCCGTGGTGTCAATGAGGCGTACATCCTCATAGCCCTCGGCCTTGAGCTTCCGCACAAAGGCGTCCATGTCGCCGTAGCGGGCTTTGCTCATCAGGTCGTGGATGGCAAAGGTGCCGCCCTTTTTCAGCACCCGCAGCGTCTCCAGCAGCAGCGCCTGCTTGTTCTGCCCGGCGATATTGTGGTACACATAGTTGCTGGTCACGGCGTCAAAGCTCTCGTCTGGGAAGGGGAGATGTACAGCGTTGCCCTCTTCAAAGCGCACGTTGCTCACGCCCTCCGCCTTTGCGTTTTCCTCGCAGCGCTTTTTGGTAAAGACTGCCTTGTACGCGCCGCTCCAGATATCGCAGCCGAACATCTTCGCCCCGGGATTTCGCTTGGCGCAGGCGATGGTCAGTGCCCCGCTGCCGCAGCCCACATCCAGCCCCGTACCGCCATCGGGAAGCGTCACAAAGTCCGCCGTCCCGTCGACGATGGTCTTGGCCAACTTGCGCTTTCCGTTGTAGTCAAAAGTTCTGTGCAGGGCCCCCATCCAGAGCGTGTAAAACAGCAGCACCGGCGTTGCTGCGCCAAAAGCGGCTGCAGCGATCTGCCGCGGCCTGCCTTTCAGGATTGATTCTGTCGAGCCAAAAAGTACAGAGAGGCTCGCGGAAGCGGCCGTCGCCGCGCCAAGACCGATCACCATGCTTTTGGGCACCCAGTTTTTATAATCCGGTTTTTTCATTTTGCTTCTCCTTCCCAATTTTGCTTTTCCCGCCTGTTCAAGGCAGGACCGTAATGAACCCGGCAATCAGCGCCGCGCCTGCGATCCAGACAGCCGTCAGGATCCCACGCTTCTTCAGGACCTGCGGCCAGGTTTGCACGAAGGGAATCTCCTCGGCCTCCGGGATCACCCAGAAGCGGCTGTGTCCGACCCATAGCCGATCGATGACGATTCCGTCGTACCAGTTCATAACCTCCAGGAAAAGCAGCGCCTGCCAGTACGCCGGCAGGAAGCCGCGCACGCCGTTCCAGACGCGGATGATAAGGAGCAGCGAGGCAGCCATAACCGCGAAAAACGCGGTCATGAAGCGTTTCCTTTTTCTTCCGACCATCTCCCGGCCCGTCAGGCCGAGCGCATACACTTTTTCCTGTACGGGCTTCGGATAGAAAAACAGGCCGTTGAGAGCGCTGTTCCCTACACCGAGCTTCACCATCAGCGTGAACAGAGCGCAGTACATAACCAGCTGCAAAGCAATCCACATGACGCTCATTTGATGCAGCGAAAGCAGCCGATGCCTTCCACGCTTGTCACGTTCACCGCACTGTACAGCCCGGAGAGCCGCTGCCGCAGACTCGTCTCCGTCTCGTAGGGCGGGGTGAAAAAGCCCTTCGGCTGGTAGAGATGCCGGATGAACCAGTCGGTCCGGGCACATTCGCCCCGTACATAAAAGCAGCCGCAGAAGGTGCCGCCCTTTTTCAGCACACGGAAGGTCTCCCGGTATGCCGCCTCCTTATCCGGGAAGGCGTGAAAGCCGTTGAGGGACAGAACAATGTCAAAGCTCTCATCTTCAAAAGGCAGCGCGCCCACGTCGCCCTGCACAAAGTGCATGTTTTCGATCCCCGCTTTTTTGGCCCGCGCCTGCGCCGCCGCCATCATATCGGGGGAGTAGTCCAGGCAGGTGATCTCCGCCCCGGGCAGCTCCCGGTAGACCGGCACGGTCAGCACGCCGGTGCCCACCGGCACCTCCAGCAGCTTCCCGGTAAAATCCTCCGGCACGCCGGAGAGTGCGCGCTCCAGATAGCGGAGGTTTTTCTCCTCGTCCATGTTCCATACGATCCGACAGATGGCTTTGCCGGGCAGCGTGGAATAGGTCATCATACCGTCGTAAAAGGAGGCATTCTCTCCCGTCAGTCGGTAGGCGCTTCGGATCTGCTCTTTTCGTGTCATATCGTGCCGCCCCCGACTGCCTTCTTCGCCAGCACTGCGATCCAGGGCTTCGTGGGATGATGATCGATCTCCACCTCGGAGAAGCCCGCGGCCTTCAGAGCGGCTTCGATTTCCTGCGGCGTGTAGTTCTTCATGCCGTCGATAATCTTTTCAAATTTTGCGCTCGTGGGATCGGTCCCGTCGGACTCGTTGCAGATCAGGAAAGTCCCGCCGGGCTTCAGCACGCTTAAAGCCTGCCCAAAGCATTTTTCCAATCCGGGCCAGAAGTAGACGGTCTCAAAGGCCGTGGCCAGGTCAAAGGCCGCTTCAGGAAGCTGCAGGTCTGAAACGTCTCCCTGCCGCACCTCGCAGCGCCCCGCTGCGATCATGGCCCGGTTGAATCCGGCGGCCTTTTCCACGCAGAGCGAGGAATAGTCGATGGCGGTCACATGCGCCGCCGGATATTTTTTGAGAAGTTCCCCGGCGTTTCTGCCGCCGCCGCAGCCCAGATCCACCGCCGCGGACACGGTAAGCGCGGGCAGGTGGGCAAAGCCCCAATCCGCCAGTTTCGCGTGTCCGCTGTTCATGCCGCTGAGCATCAGCTTTCCGAGAAAGCCCTCCGGCTTTCGGGTCTGATTGAAGAATTTTCTGAGAAGCGCCATCTATATTTCCTCCTGTCATTTCTTTGCGATTTAACCGATTGCGAATGCTCTGGACATAAACCCCGCGGGGAATCAAGATCCGTTTTTGAGGCAGCTCTGCCGCTTCAAAAACACCCTGAGCCGAGCTGCGCGAGGCCTCGCGCCGACCAAAGCGGCCTAAAGCCGCTGCGATGAGCGCGAGTCCTCGATTGAGAAACGAGTTTCTCAATCGACTTTTTTACCATTCCGCCAGCGCCTTTTTCAGCCGCCGGTCGATGTCGAGCCGCGTCTCGCGGCACTCTCTCGGGTGCTCCTTTCCAGCCTTGAACATGAACGATACCAGCAGCCCGGAGCCCACCGGCAGGATGCTCTTCAGCAAGGATTCCGGAAAGGCAAAGTGGGTGCCGTGCTCATAGAGCCAGCTCTCCGAAACGCTGTCGTGGGGAAGCCTCTCCAAACGCTCCTCCATCCGGCGGATATACCGGCAGGTGTCCCACAGCACGTCGTCCTCCGCGCCGATGAAAATGAGCTTTCCGCGGATGTTCTCCACTTTGATCCGCTCCTCTTCCCGGATGGGATGGCGGCGCTCGGACTCGTCAAACATCTTCCGGGAGGCGATCTTATCGCCGCCCGCCTTGGAGTCCTTCACGATCTGCTGCCAGTATTCCGGGTGGCGGTAGGCGTAGGGCAGATAGGGCAGCGGCTCGCCCTGCCAGGTGACGGTGGATTCGTTGTCGCCGGGGCGCTCGTGCATGCCGTCTCTGCCGTCCTGATAAAAGCCCTCCATGACGAAGTCGGGAGGGGAAATGGCGACGGTGAGCGTAAGCTCCGGATAATAGGACGCCGCCAGCAGCGCCATCATCCCGGTGGTGGAGGCGCCGACCACGCCAAGCTTTTCACAGCCCTGTGCTTTCAGAAAGGCGATGGCCAGGCCGAAGCGCTCCAGCGGGATATTGTGGTGCCCGTAATCCTTTTTCTCCGGGGACATGGCCAGTACATGGATTCCCTGCCGGTTCAGCCATTTGGCTCCGCATGAAGCCATATGGTCCTCCGCGCTGTCTCCCAGCATGGCGATGACCCCGCGTTTGCTCTCTGCGGCGCAGGGATACCATGCGCCGTTAAAGCCGTCGGTCTCTACCCGGAAAACCTGTCTTTTCATGTCTCGTCCCTCCATCGGATCATCCGATTCACCATCTGCCGCCAGCCCTCCCTGCCCTCTTTTACGATGGGAAAGACCGGATAGCAGTGGAACAGGCCTTCGCCGAGGATCTGTTCATAGTTAACGCCGCACTTCTGCAGCGCCGCCTCAATGGCCGGGGCACAGGCGTAAAGCGTCTCATCGGTGCCATAAATGAGTGTGACCGGCGGGCAGGCGGTAAAGTCCGCTCGCTGCAGCCAGAGCATGTAATCGGGCACGCTGTCGTCCCCGTGTCGCATGACCTCCAACGCCGTTTTCATGTATTGGGCCGGGATGGCCACGTCCTTCTCGTCCAGCTCCAGCATCCGCTGCCACTCCTCCTCGCTGTCCACGCAGGTACCGGGAGAAATCGCCATAATGTAGGATGGCATGGGCGTGTCGTCATGTCCGTCATGGATATACGGCACCATCCCCAGCGCCAGATTCCCGCCGGAGGAGGTGCCGAGGACGGAGATATGCTCGGCCTTGTAATCCCGCAGCATTACCCGATAGGTCTCGTGGATCATCTCGTAGGCTTTGGTGATGGGATAGTCCGTGCAGAGCGGGTAGTACGGGACAAAGAGATCCAGCCCTGTCTCTTTGGCAAAGCGCAGGGCCTTTCTGATAGAACCGGGTCTCGGTGCGCTGATCATGCCGCCGCCGATCAGAAACAGATTGGCATGATCCGCGCCCTGCTTATGGACCAGCTTCAGCACCGGGCAGCCCATGACCTCGATCCGGCTGATGGTAAAGGCGTCGTCCTTCAGCTCCGGGATGTGATTTTTGGCGTTTTGCTTCCGGCGGCCTGCCAGCAGCTCCTCGGTGCTCTGGCCGACCCAGTGCTTCTTGATTCCCGACGCCTTGACCAGACGCTTCAGCACTTCATATTTCAATGACATACGTCCGTACCTCCCCGCAATGTTTTCCAATCCTTATCTTTTCCTGTATCCCTGCCAGCAGAGCCCGGCAAACACAGCGCACAGCAAAGAGCCCATCAGCATAATCACCGGATGCTTCTTTTCCTTCTGTGTCACAAGGCCAAGGACGGAGACGATCATGCCGCTGATCCCGCCCACACTCAGCGCTCCGAAGCCCCGCAGCAGACGGCGCTTCGGCAGCACCCGGTCAAGCCCGCCGATGCGCTCGCTGATGAGTTCCCCAACGCCAAGCAGCATCAAGCCGCCGGGCAGCAGCGCCGCCAAATTGAAAGCGTTCATCCCGCTCTTCAAGCTTTTGACGAGGTGCGCCAGATAGGCGATCCAGCCCAGATTGCCCGGAATGTCATAGGCCCACCAGCGGGCGTCTGAAATCTTGGACTCATATATGGGTTCTCTCGCATTCATGCTGTATCTTCCTTTCTCCCGCACTCGGCGTACATCAGCGTGATCCGCGCCGCCATTTCCTCGCTGAAAGTGACGTGCCAGCCATGCGCTCCCAACAGGCTTTGAGCTTCTCAAAAGTCTCGCGGCTGAGATCATGCTCGATCCGGCAGGCGTCCTGCTCGGCTGTCTCCGCATCGAAGCCCCTCACTATAGGGGAGTATGCCTCTGACATTCTGTTAGCTGCGTCTAACCGCCATATAGTGTAAAAGCCCATCGCACAGATGTCCTAATTCGGGTCACTGTACGATGGGCAAGCAAGGCTCGTTAGACACCGCTAACCATTATAACGGATAGGCCTCCGTTTTGCAAGGGCATGCAGTATGTTTTTTGTTGTTGCCTGCTATTCACCAAAAGCACCAGCGCTATTTCGACGCAGTGTTCTGGAAACTGTTCTGGAGATGCCAACCCTGCCATGGACAACGTAATCCCGTTCGAGCCAATCATGCCGGAAAAGTTAGCAGAACAATAAAAAGACCCGAAATCTTTCGATTTCGAGTCTTAAAAGTGGTGCGCGAGGCGGAACTTGAAATTGAGGAGCAATTTCCATTGTCACTTTTTTCGTAACACGGCATCCCTATTTGTGAAAAATCAGTGTTTATCAGTACCTGTTCCAACCCATGGTTCCACTGTTTTCAGAGCTGTAAAGGGTCAGAAATGTGGTCAAAAAACAGGAGGGAAATCATGGGAAAATCTATCTTTGAAGCCCTCGGTGGAAGCTATACGATGGTCAGGGATTACCGCCTGCCGAATCTCAGCGCGGGAGAATCGGAGCCTCTGGCCATCGGCAAATATGGACGGATGAGGAACCGCTACTTGAAGGAGCATCGGCCGGTGCTGTACACCAATCTGCTGATATCCGGCAAGCTGGATCAGCACCTGGCCGAGATCGACGAAGCCTGTGAGGAGCAGATGGAGCTTTTGGTCAAACAGATGGCCAAGCAGGAGGGCATGACCGAGACGCTCAAAGCCGCCGATCAGCAGGAGTGGGTGCGGCACATGAACAGCATCCGCGACCGGGCGGAAGAGATCGTTCTGCGGGAACTGGTCTATTCGGCTTGACACAAAGAAGCAAGGGCGCAGGCTTTTAAAGCCCGCGCCCGTCTCTTTTCCTGTAACCATCTATTGCAGCACCAGCGCCAGGAGCCGATCCATCTGATCGACCATGAACAGAGGAACGTTCAGTATCTTGCCGTCAAAGCTCAGATTGCGCAGGGAAAGACGAACCATGATCGGGGTTTCTGCCGGATATTCCTTCTCGTAGCGCTTGATGCTGGTCGCCTTGACATTTTCACCGGCCTTTGCCTCAACGGGGATGATGATGCCCTCACGCTGGAGAATGAAGTCCACCTCATGCGGCGCCTCCGCCCAGTAGCGCGGCGGAACTTCAAAGCTGCGGATCAGCGCCTGATGCACATAATTTTCCGTCAATGCGCCCTTGAACTCCGTAAACAGCCGATTGTTCTCGGCAAAGGCGGTGGTCGGCAGATGCGACAGGCGGCGCAGGATCCCCACATCCACGGCGTAAATCTTGAACGCGTTCAGATCGTCATAGGCCGACAGCGGCAGCCCCGGCTTGCTGATCCGATTCACCTTGCTGACGATATCCGCATCCCGCAGCCAGTTGAGCGCATTCTCGTACTCTCTCGCCCGGGCGCCGGGTTTTACGACACTATACAGGAACTTCTTGTTTTCCTTCGCCAATTGGGACGGAAGCGACTGCCAGATATAACGGATCTTCGGCACGTCCTCTGTCGGCGCGTGCTTTCCGAAATCGCTCTCATAGGAAGTGATGATATCCGAAAGAACCTTATCTACTTCCTTGGGATCTTTATCTTCCGTCCAGACGGAGACGGCCTCCGGCATGCCGCCCGTGACGAAATAGCATTTGAGCTTTTCCGCCAGCGGCGCAAAGAACGCGTCCGGGATCGGGGAGAAGCTGTCAACGGAGGCGAGATACTCCGCCAGGTTCTCCGCATGATCGGCCAGTAGAAACTCCGTGAAGGTCATGGGGCCCATTTCCAGGAAGTCCACCTGCCCCACCGGGAATCCGCCCGCCAGCTGCAGACCCAGCAGGGAACCTGCGCTGGCGACATAGTATTCCGGGGCATCCTCGTGAAAGTATTTGAGACTGTTCAGCGCCTCCTCGCAGGCCTGGATCTCGTCAAAAATGATCAGGGTGTCCTTCGTGATCCGCTGTCCACTTGCCATCGCCAGATTCTGCAGGATACGATGCACATCTTTTGTAGACTGGAAGAACTGCGCATACTCCGGGTTCCGGTCAAAGTTAAAGCGCACATATCCGTCCGGGAAGCTCTTGCCGAATTCCTCCAGGACCCAGGTCTTGCCGACCTGCCGTGCGCCGCGCAGCACCAGCGGTTTTCTGCGTTTGGAATTCTTCCATCGCTCAAGATCGTGCAGGATCAATCGTTCCATGTTTGCAAGCCTCCCTCTGCAAGCAGCCTTTCATGGAATCCATTATACGGCTCCGCAGCGTCGGAGTCAATCGAAATCACATTTTTCTTGATAATTATGTGATTATAATCACATAATTCCTGAAATCGCTTCTCGGAGACGCCTGCTCTGCGGGAGGGTAAAAATGATTTCACAAAAAGCTGCCATAAGACCGCGGACAGCAAAGCAGCGCAGCCCCGCAGGCTTTTGCCTGTGGGGCTGCGCTGCTGTCGGTTTATAAAGCCCGCTGCATCCACTCACAGCCAATAGCCGCAGCTGTCGCGGATGACCAGCTCGTGGGGGAGCAGGACGTGGGTGTTGGGCACGGGCTCCTTCTTCATCAGGGACAGGAGCATCTTGAAGGACTGCTGCCCGATCTGGAAGGTGGGCTGGCGGATGGTGGTGAGCTTGGGACTGAGAACGGAGGAGAGCTCAATGTCGTCAAAACCCGCCACGGCGCAGTCCTGGGGCACCCGGCGACCGGCCTCCTGCAGCGCCTGGATGGCGCCGATGGCCATGGTGTCGCCTGCGGCGAAGACGGCGGTGAAGTCCTCCCCGCGCTCCAGCATCGCCTTCATCTGCTCATAGCCGCCGCGGATGGAGGCCTCCCCGCAGCCGACGAGAGCCGGGGAGTAGGGGATGCCGTTTTCCTCCAGGACGGCGCGGTAGCTGTTCAGACGCTCCTGGTAGGGCAGCGGCGCCGAGCCGGTGATGTGGGCGATCTTCCGGTGGCCGAGCTTCACGAGATGCGCCGTCATGGTGCGGGCCGCCGCGGCGTTGTCGATGGAGACAAAGGGGATGGAGGGGCTGTCAAAGCCCTGCAGCGCCATGACGATGGGGTACTCCCCGGCAATCTGGTTTAACAGCTTCTGGGTCATGTTGGCGGACATGGAGAGAATGCCGTCCACCTGGCGCCGCTGCACGGCGCTGACGTAGTAGCTCTCCACCGAGGGCTGGCCGTGCATGTCCGCCAGCAGCACCTGGTAGCCGCTGCTGGCCGCCTCGGCCTCAATGCCGTTGATGACCTCGTGAAAGAGGAGGTTGCGGATATCGGGGACGATGACGATGACGGTCTTGGTGGCCTGGGTGCGCAGCTGCTGGGCCAGGGCGTTGGGCTGGTAGTTCAGCTTTTTCATCACGGCCAGCACATGCTCCCGCGTGGCGGGGCGGACGGTATCGGAATTGCTCAGCACACGGGAGACCGTGGCGGAGGACACGTTCGCGGCTTTCGCCACGTCGCTGATCTTAACGGTGCTCAAGCGGCACAGCCTCCTTCAAAAAACGATCGTGTTCATACTATAACATGGGAGCGCGCTTGTCAAATGCCGGGCAAAACGGGCGGAAATGCAGCCCGGACAAAAGCGTGTCTCCATAAAACAGATTGTAAACGATTACAGCAAGAATGTCAAGACCGGAAACGAGAGGCAGAAAGGAGCGAAAAGATGTGTAAAACTCACAAATATGGAGAAATTATTCTGTGGAAAAATAACAGTTGACAAACCCGCGGTCTGGGACTATTATGAACACAGATGTAAACGATTACATTTTTCAAGAACAACACCAAACCCACATGCAGGGAGGAGTTTCCATGATACTCAGCGCATGCACCGCCGCCTTCGGCATGGCGGATCTGAAGACCATCATCGACACGGCGGCTTCCATCGGCTATGACGCGGTGGAGATCACCGCGGCGCTGCACACGCCGGTGGACACCACGCCCCAGCGCCGCCGGGAGGTCAAGGGCTATCTCCGGGACGCGGGCATCACCTGCAGCGGCCTGCACTACATCTTTGACGGCACCCTCCGCCTGCTGAGCCAGGATGCGGAGAGCATGAAGAAATCCGTGGCCTATCTCAACAGAGTGGTGGATCTGGCCGCGGACTTCGAGGCCCCCACGGTGATCGTGGGCAGCGGCGGCATCACCCGGAACTTTGAGCCCGGCTGGGACCGCCCCAAGTCCATCGCCTGCATGCAGGAGGTGCTGCACACGGTGGGGGACCACGCGGAGGAAAAGGGCGTCGTCCTCGCGGTGGAGGCCATCAACCGCTATGAAACCCAGTTTCTCAACACCATGCAGGAGGCCTCCGAGTTCGTCTTGCAGATCGACCACCCCAACGTGCGCACCATGGCCGACACCTACCACATGAACATCGAGGAGAAGGACCCGGCCGAATCCGTCCGCAAGTACGGGTACCTGCTGCAGAACCTGCACCTGGCCGACTCCAACCGCATGGCCCCGGGCGACGGACATTTTGATTTCGAGTCGGTGGTCCGGGCCCTGAAGGACATCGGCTACAGCAAGGTCTGCTCCTATGAGGTCTTCGGCCTCTATCCCTGGAAGCTGTGGTTTGACACCTTTGAGGAATCCGTGGAACACATGACGAACGGCCTCCACTATATGAGAGCGCTGTTTGACTGAGGAGGCAGAGACATGAAAAAAGTATCCTTGATCGATTACGGCCAGCTCCGCCTGGAAAACGCGAAGCCCATCGAGAGCCTGCTCCCCGGCACCGTGAAGGTGGACGTGAACGCCTGCGGCATCTGCGGCAGCGACATCGCCCTCTTCCGCGGCCAGCGCGATCTGAAGAACGAGCGCTACTTCGGCCATGAGTTCTCCGGCGTCGTGACGGACGCGGGCCTGGAGGCAAACGGCATCAAGAAGGGCATGCGCGTGGCAAGCGAGCTCAGCCGCACCTGCGGCCAGTGCTGGTACTGTCTCAACGGTCTGCAAAACTACTGCCGCAGCATGAATGACGCGCTGCTGCCCGGGGGCTTCACTGAGGAGACCCTGGTGCTGAACGTGCCGGAATACAGCTTTCTGACCCCCATCCCCGACACCCTGGACGACATTACCGCCACTCTCCTGGAGCCCACCAACTGCTCCTACCACGCGGTGCGGCAGGGCAGGATCAAGCAGGGGGACACGGTGGCGGTCTTCGGGCTCGGCACCATGGGCCTGATCGCGGCCCGCATCGCCAAGAGCATGGGCGCCAGCACCGTCATCGGCATCGGCCGCAACGCCGAGAAGCTCAAGAAGATCAAGGAGCTCAACTTTGTGGACACGGTCAACTGCACCGACAAAGACTGGGTCGACCAGATCCATGAGATGGGCGGTGAGAAGGGCGTGGACGTGGTCATTGAGGCCACCGGCTCCGCCTCCGTCTTCCAGGACGCCATGACGGTGGTCCGCCCCGGCGGGCGCATCGTGGTGATGAGCGTCTACCACAACGCTCCCAATGTGGAGCTCTGGCCCATCATGCGCAAGGAGATCACCATCGTGGGAGCCAAGGGCCCCTATCCCCACCGCAAGACCGACGGCAGCTCCGCCGCGGTGGAGGTGCTGAACGATCTCCAGGATGATCTGAAAAAGCTCATCACCGTCTACGACTTCAAGGACGCCCTGCAGGCCTTCGACGACATGATGGCCGGGCGCTGCTTCAAGACTGTGATCTCATTCAAGTAAACAACTACATCACCATACAGGAGGAAATCACCATGACGAAGAAAGAGCATGTGCAGAAATACGGCGGCAAGTTCAACATCAAAGAGGGCGAGACCTGGACCATGCCCAACGGCCATGTGTGCCACTTTGTGGTCAACCCCAAGATCGGCGTGCGCAATGTCAATATCGTCACCGGCTTTCATGAGCCGGGCAAGGAGTTCGCGCCCCACGTCCACCCCCTGAGCGAGGAGATCCTGCTGGTCTTCTCCGGCAAGGGCGAGTGCTTCCTGGGCGACAAGTGGATCCCCTGCGAGGCGGGCGACATCGTCTATGCCCCTCCGGGCGTCTACCACGGCACCAGAAACCCCGCCGAGAACACCGAGCCCTTCGTGACCCTGGGCATCGCCACTCCGCCCCAGCTGGATCTCTACATGCGCGCCGGCTACGACGTGCTGGAGGACAACTCCGGCGAGTACGTCGAGGAAGAAGATCAGTAAGACCAAAGGAGGAAACACCATGTACTTTGACGATTACGCCGCCATGCTGGCGGATACTGTGAAGATGATCGACCGCAAGGACGTGGAGAAGCTCTACGCCATGATCGACGAGGCCCGCCTGGGCGGCCAACGGGTGTTCATGCTGGGCAACGGCGGCGCCGCCGCCTCCGCCTCTCACTGGGTCTGCGACTTCGGCAAGGGCATCAACGTGCCCGGCAGCAAGCGCCTCAAGATGGCCTCCCCCGTGGACAACAGCGCCATCTTCAGCGCCCTGGGCAACGACTTCGGCTATGAGACCAGCCTGGCCTACCAGATCGAAAACCTGATCGAGCCGGGGGATCTGGTGATCTCCCTCTCCGTCTCCGGCAGCTCCTCCAACCTGGTGGAGGCCCACAAGCTGGCCAACCGGGTGGGCGCCAGGACCGTCTGCATCGTGGGCGACAAGAACGGCACCCTCATCGGAATGTCGGACTTCCCCATGGTCATCAAGTCCACAAACTACGGCGTGGTGGAGGACATCCACATGATCCTGGCCCACGCCATCAGCCAGCAGATGAAGCGCGCCAACGAGCAGAGCGCGTAACGAATCAAAGGAGAGGTCGGCCATGTACATCGCGGCACTGGATATCGGCGGGACAAAAACCATCGCGGCCCTGGTGAGCTGGGACGGACAGGTGATCGACCGGGAGACCTGGCCCACCTGCCTGCGGGACAGCTATGAAAACCTGGACCTCTGCGTCGCGGCCCTGAAGCGCCTGATGGAAAAGCACGGCGTGACCCAGGAGAGCCTGGCGGGCATCGGGGTCACCCTCCCCGGGATCGTGGACCGGCAGAGCGGCACGCTGCTCTACGCCCCCTTCTCCAGGTGGGAGAACGTGGCGGCGGCCGAGTACCTCCGCCGGGAGACCGGCGTCCAACGCGTGGAATGCGAGAACGACGTCAACGCCTGCGCCGTGGGCGAGCTCACCTACGGCCTGGGCAAGACCTATTCGGACTTTGTCTGGATGACCGTGAGCACCGGCGTCGGCGGCGCGGTGGTGGCGGACGGCAGACTGCTGCGCGGCGCGGACGGCTTTGCCGGGGAGTTGGGCCACCTGAAGGTGGAGTACGACCACCCCGCCCTCTGCCCCTGCGGGCAGTGGGGCTGCCTGGAGGCCCACGGCTCGGGTACGGCCCTCAACCGCCTGACGAAGGAGAGGCAGGAGAGCGACGGAGACTTTGCCGCCGCCCTCGCCGCCATCGGCGCGGAAAAACCGGACGGCAAGGCCTGCGCCATGCTGGCCGCACAGGGAAACGTCGCGGCAAAGGAGATCTTTGAGACCGTGGGCATGTATCTCGGCCGCGGGATCGCGTACTGTGTCAACATCCTCAATCCCCAGGCCATCGTCATCGGCGGCGGGGTCTCCGCCTCCCTGGACTATCTGATGCCCGGGATCGAAAAAGCGGTGGAGGCCGGCGCCTTCAAAAAAATGGAGCGGCCCCGGATCGTCGCCACCCCCCTGGGCTATGAAGCGGCCCTGATCGGCGCGGCGGCCCTGATCCGGCAGGAACAGGAATAAGAGAAGGAGAAGCCATGGAAAGAATCAAAGCAGCCGTTATCGGCATCGGTTTTATCGGCGCCGCCCACGTGGAGGCCCTCAAGCGCGTCCCCGGCGTGGACGTGGTCGCCCTGGTCAACCGCCACGGCGCCGCGGAGAAGGCGGCGGAGCTGGACGTTCCCCAGGCCTTCGCCGACTACAGGGAGATGATCGAGGTCTGCAAGCCCGACGTCATCCATATCTGCACCCCCAACAGCAACCATAAGGAAGTGGCGCTCTACGCCTTCGAGCACGGCATCCACGTGGTGTGCGAAAAGCCCCTGGCCCGCAACGCCGAGGAGGCCGCCGAGATGCTGGCCGCCGGCGAGAAGAGCGGGCTGGTGCACGCGGTGAACTTCCACAACCGCTTCTACCCGGCCAATCACCAGCTGCGCATTATGATTCAGGACGGCGCGCTGGGCACGGTGCGCAGCGTGCAGGGCAAGTACCTGCAGGACTGCTTCAGCCAGGAGACGGACTTCAACTGGCGCATGCTCTCCCAGAACTCCGGCAAGACCCGCGTCATGGCGGACATCGGCTCCCACTGGGTGGATCTGGCCGAGTACGTCACCGGCATGAAGGTCAAAGAGGTCTTCGCGGAGTTCCAGACCGACTACCCCGTGCGCAAGATGGTCAAGGGCGACACGGTCCAGGAGATCGCCATCGACACCGAGGACACCGCCTACGTCCTGCTGCGCTTTGAAAACGGCGCGGCGGGCAGCGCGGTCTTCTCCCAGATGATCCCCGGCAAAAAGAATCAGACCGCCATCCTGGTCTCCGGCACCGAGGCCGCGGCCGAGTGGGACAGCGAGAGCATTTCCGAACTGAAGATCGGCTACAAGAACGAGTTTAACCGCGTTCTGACCAAGGACCCGGGACTCATGCACCCCGCCACCGCCCCGGTGGTGTCCTACCCGGGCGGCCATGTGGAGGGCTTCCCCGACGCCTTCAAGCAGAACTTCATCGCCATCTACAAGGCCATCCGGGGCGAGACGCCCACCGGCAGGTTCGCCACCTTTGCCGACGGCCTGCACGCCATGCAGGTCTGCGACAAGATCTATGAGAGCGCAAAGTCCGGCCGCTGGGTCAGCCTGGAGTGAGGAGGAGAGCATGAAGATCGGAATCGTCGCAAACGTTTTGCAGGACAAGCCCCTGCCCGAGGCGCTGGAGATTTTCAAGGGCCTCGGCATCCAGACCCTGGAGCCCGGCTGCGGCGGCTACGCCGGCAAGGCCCACCTCAACCCCGCCGAGCTGCTGGCCGATGAGAAGAAGCTGGCAGAGCTGAAGGAGACGCTGGAGAACTCCGGCCTCACCATCAGCGCCCTGTCCTGCCACGGAAACCCCGTCCACCCGGACAAGGCCCTGGCGGAGAGCTATGACCGGGATATGCGCGAGACGGTGCTGCTGGCGGAAAAGCTCGGCATCGACACCATCACCTGCTTCTCCGGCTGCGCCGGAGACTGCCCGGAGTCCAAATACCCCAACTGGGTCACCTGCTCCTGGCCGGACGACTATCTCAAGATCCTGGACTACCAGTGGAACGAGGTGCTGATCCCCTACTGGAAGGGCTTCGTCCCCTTCGCCCGGGAGCACGGCGTGACGAAGATCGCCCTGGAGCTGCACCCCGGCTTCATGTGCTACAACAGCGAGACGCTCAAGCGCCTGCGCGCCGCCGTCGGCCCGGAGATCGGCGCCAACTTCGACCCCAGCCATCTGATCTGGCAGGGGATGGACCCCGTGGCCGTGCTGCGGGAGCTGCGTGACTGCATCTTCCACGTCCACGCCAAGGACGTCAAGGTGGAGCGCTGCAACGTGGCCATCAACGGCGTGCTGGACACCAAGCACTACAGCGACGAGCTCAACCGCTCCTGGATCTTCCGCACCCTGGGCTTCGGCAACGACGCCGCCTACTGGAAGGCCATCTTCTCCACCCTGCGGGCCATCGGCTACAACGGCGCGGTCAGCATCGAGCACGAGGACAGCCTCATCAACCGCTTCGAGGGTCTGGAGAAGGCCGTGCGCTTTATCAGGGAGTGCATGATCTTCGAGGAAGAGACCGCCATGTGGTGGGCCTGACAGGAAAGATATAAAAAAGAGGAACCGATATGTTCGGTTCCTCTTTTTTCGTCCTGCGGTTCAGTCCAGCCGGAGCTTGACCACCGCCTTGCGAAAGTGCGTCGGCGTGTCCCCCGTGTGGCCGCAGGCCTTGTGGGCGTCGTGGGGATAGCAGACATAGAACATCTGGGGCAAAATGGCGACGGCGCAGCCCTCGCCCGCATACATGCCGCGATCCTTCTGCTCGTCGTATGCCTCCGTGCAGCAGAGCGTATCCAGCTCTGCCCAGGCGATGCGCTCTTCCCCCGCCAGCAGGATCTGTACGTCCAGATACTTCCGGTGGGCTTCAAAGTCGCCCGCGGCGAGGGGAGCGGTCTCGCCCTCCTGGATCAGGATAAAGCCGCCGTCGTATTCATAGCGGCCGGGGGCGGCGTCCTTCAGCGTGTCCAGGCAGGCCAGCGCCGCGTCCAGATGGGGCAGCAGCGGGGCATAGTCCCGGATGTGACGCATGGTGTCGAGAATCATGGCCGCCCTCCCTTATGCCCGCTGACGGAGGAAGGCCTGCACCTCGTCCGGCGTGGGGATGGAGGGGGCGGCGCCGGGACGCGAGCAGGCGATGGCCGCGGCGGCGGAGGCCTCCCGCATGGCGGTTTTGCGGTCCTTACCGCTCAGCAGACCGCCGATGAGAAAGCCGGTGAAGGTGTCGCCCGCGGCGGTGGTGTCCGCCACCTCTACGCGGAAGGCGCCCTGGGTGAGGCAGCCGTCCTTGTCGATGCAGAGGGAGCCGTCGCCGCCCAGGGTCAGGACGATGACAGCCCCGGGGAAACGCTCCAGCAGCGCCTTGGCAAGCTCTTCATGGGCGGTGTCATCGGAGCGGGAGAGGATCTGCCGCGCCTCCACCTCGTTGAGCAGGAACAGATCCACAAAGTCTAGCGGCAGCGCCGGGATCTTCTCGTTCATGGGGGAGGGGTTGAGCGCCACCACCATGCCCTTTTCATGAGCCCTGCGCATGAGATAGGGGAGATTGTTGATCTCATTCTGCAAAATGAGATAGTCCCCCCGGTCAAAGTGCGCCAGCACGTCGTCGATCTGCTGTTCGGTGATCATCTGGTTGGTGCCGCCGTAGAGCAGGATGCAGTTGTCGCCGTCCTTGTCCCGCTGGATGATGGCGTTGCCGGTGCGGGCGTCCTCCAGCACCGAAACGTAGCGGGTGTCCACCCCGGCCTGCTCCATGGCCGTGAGCAGAAAGCGCCCGTCCGGGCCGATGGCCCCGGCGTGGTAGACCTCCGCCCCCGCCTTGGCCAGGGCGATGGACTGGTTGAGACCCTTGCCGCCCGTGAAGACCTGCAGAGAGGTGGAGGACAGGGTCTCCCCCTTCTGCACAAAGTGGTCGACGGAATAGGTGTAGTCGATATTCAGAGAGCCAAAGCAGAGAACTTTCATAACACAGCCTCCAGAACCTTTACCGCCCGGTCGTGGGCGGACTGCCAATCCTCCGGGACATCCGCCTCGATGGTCAGCGTGTCGTCATAGCCGGAGCGTTTCACCGCCTCCAGGAAGGGGGCGTAGTCGTAGTCGTCCTCCGGCGTGGGGTAGGGCCGCGCGGGCCAGACGCCGGGGTAATCCACATGCACGTGGCGGAGATACTCCGCACAGCTGACGATATCCTCAAAGGATTCGCCGCCGCGATACAGATGGCGCAGGTCCGCCATCAGGAAGAGATTGTCGTTCCCTGTGGCCCGGATGACCCGCACCGCCTCGGGCAGGGTGTTGATGTAGTTGGAGTACTCCGGCCCCAGGGGCTCCAGGATCATCTTGATGCCCTGTGCAGCGGCATAGTCGGCAAAGGCGCTCAGCTCGTCGAGGAAGTTCTGCTCCTTCTGGATACTGTTCTCGTCCAGCAGGGAGCGGGCCTTGCCGTTGCCGAGGATGATTTTTTGGATCCCCAGCTTCCCGGCGCGCTCACAGGCCCGGGCCATGTAGCCCCGCCAGGCGTTCTTGTCGTAGGCGTCGGTGAAGAACCAGGGCTCCGCCAGGGGCAGGGCTCTGGCCCCGGTGAGGACCGGGAAGCCCGCCGCCTGCACCTTTTTGAGGAAAGCCTCAAAGTCTTCCTCCGGCAGCGCCTCGATCTCCGGCAGATCCAGCTCCGCGTAGTCAAAGCCGGCGGCGCGGATGGCGTCGTAATCCGCAAGATGTCCAAATCCACCGAGTTTCATTTCTCAGCCCTCCTTTGCCGCGGCGTTCATGGCGTCCAGCACGCGGCGGGTGTCCAGCATCTCCTTGAGGGAGGCGCGAGGCCGGGTGCCGGTCTCAAAGTCCTTCAGGGTGGTGGCGGCATAGATGGGGTAATAGACGTCGCTGTCGGTGTTCAGGGAAATACATTTGGGCTCGGCGCCGTACTCCCGCAGCTCCAGATTGTTCTCCGCCAGGATGTAGTAGCCGTTTTTCGTGACGATGGTCCAGCGGTTTTCCCGCTGGAGCCCCTCGGACATGGGGTAGGCGTAGCCGCTCTCCAGCAGCAGGGAGGCGCCGGTGGGCAGACGCAGCAGAGAGGTGGCGTAGGTCTCGATGTCGTACTCGCTTGCGTACTGATAGGAGGAGGCCAGCACCTCGGCGGTGGTGGAGTCGTTGAGATACATGGCCATGTCGATGAAGTGGACGCCCAGGTTCGTCATGCAGCCGCCGCCCGCGGTCTTCTGCGAGAGCATCCAGGGAGAGGTGGCCAGATACCGCGACGGGGGCCCCGCCACGAAGCGGTAGGACATGTGGACGATGGGGGACTTGAGATAGAGGTTTTTCAGGTCGCTCACCGTGTCGCTGTAGCGCCAGACGAAGGGAATGGAGACAAAGCCGCGCTTCTGCTCACAGACGTTGTAGAGCGTCTCCGCCTCCCCGGCGTTGAGCCCGGCGGGCTTTTCCATGGAGAAGGGGATGCCCGCCTCCAGCAGATAGAGGGAGACCTCCTTCATCCGGTGGTGCGGCGCGAAGGCAAAGACAAAGTCCGGCTTCGTCTCGCGGAGCATCTCGCGGTAGTCGGTATAGACCGGGCAGCCGTAGGGGGCGGCGATGCGCGCGGCGATGGCGGCGCTGTCGTCGCTGACGCCCACCACGCTCCCCTCCGGCAGGCCGGCGAGATACAGGGGCAGATGCCAGTGGCTCACGCCCAGCAGTGCGATTCTCATGAAAATCTCTCCTTAAGACTTACCGGCAGCGAGAGGCTGCCGGTAAACAGTATAGCATATTTGTTATAAAAGTGCCTTGAGATAATCCGCGCCCTTCTTCATGCCGATGGACGCGTCGGGGATATCGTCGGGGTGCCAGCGGCGCTCGTACTCCATGGAGAGCCAGCCGTCATAGCCGTGCTCTTTAACGGAGCGGAGGATCTCTGGCCAGGGCACCACGCCCTCGCCCACGATGCGGGTGTAGACGTTGCGCTTGGACTCGTCCGGGTGGGAGACCTCGTCGGAGGTGAAGGCGACGCCCTCCTTGAAGACCAGATCTTTGACGTGCATATAGGCCACATAGTCCTGCTGGACGGCGATGGCCTCCTGGTAATCCTCCTTGCCGGTGAAGCTGAGATTGGCCTGGTCGTAGAGGATGCGCACGTTGGGGTGGTTGATCTCCCGGATCATGTCCACGCTCTCACGGGCGGAGACGCACATGGTGTTGAAGTGGTTCTCGATGACCAGGGTCACGTCCTTCTCAGCGGCCTTGTCGCCGAGAAACCGCATGGCCTCCACCAGGCGCTGACGGCGCTCGGGGAGGGCTTCGGTGTCGCCGGCCTGGAGGTTGCCGCCGTAGATGCGGATGTAGTGGGCGCCGAGAAACTCGCAGGCGTCGATGACCTTGCCGATGTCGTCGATCTCCTTCTGGCGCAGCTCGTCATTGAGATCGTTGAAGTAGGAGTTGTAGGGAGTGAGGGCGGAGATCTCGATGCCGTTTTCGGCGGCGGCCCGCTTCACGGCCTCCAGCTCCTCGGGCAGGCAGGCGGCGGAGATGCCGCTGCGGTAGCCGTCCTGTACCACGATCTCGGCACCGTCGATGCCGATGTCATGGAACAGCTTGATGGCCTCAAGCACGGTGTACTCCGGTGTGCCCATAGTGTGTCCCGCGATCTTCATGGAGAGACCTCCTTATTCCATACCGGGCAGACCGGCGGTGCGCAGGATTTTGTCCAGCAGCACGTGCGTCTTGAAGGCCTCTTCCGCATTGGTCAGGGGCACCTTGTCCTCCTTGAGGCAGTCGATGAAGTGGCGGATGGCATAGCTGAAGCCCAGCTTGTCCTCGCTCTTGGCCCAGCCCATGTTGACGGGGGTCATATCGACGGTGTGCTCGCCCTCGCTGTCGGTGATGGTGACCGCGTCCGGCATGCGGATAAAGGCGCTGTGGTTGCCGCCGTGGATCTCATAGCTCTCGTTCCACTGACCGGAGGCGCGGTCGGCGATCAGCATGCCCGCGGCGCCGTTTTCAAAGCGCAGCATGGCGGTGGTGAAGGTCTCGTAATCGGGGTCGGTGTACTTGGAGATGGCGTTGACCTCCGCGACCTCGCCGCCGAAGTAGCGCATCAGGTCGACGACGTGCACCGCGTTTTCCAGCGTGGCGTGGTACTCGGTGGCGGGGCGGTTCTTCTGGCCGATGATGACGTCGGGGACGATGTCGGTGTAGACGGCCTTGGCCTTCTGCACCACGGGGGCGTAGCGGCGGTTGAAGCCGATCATCAGGGTTTTGCCGGTCTGCTGGGAGATCTCCACCATGCGCGCGGCGTCGGGGATGGTGGTGGCCATGGGCTTCTCGCTGTAGACGTTGACGCCGTGCTTGAGCAGGAACTCGATCTGCTGGGCGTGGGCGGCCTTCGGGGTGAGGACGAAGGCACCGTCGAGGCCGAGATCGACCAGGGCCTCCAGGGACGAGACGGCGTTCTCCGCGCCGCAGAGGCGCTGCGCCTTCTGGGCCTTTTCAATATGGTTGGCCATGATGCCCACGATCTCCACGTCGTCGAAGCGGGGCAGCACGGGCAGGAAGTTGTTGGTGGACACGTAGCCCACGCCGATGATGCCTACACGGATCTTATCTTTACTCATGGATGCCTTCCTCCTTGCAGTACTCGTTGTAGATCTCTTCCAGGGTCTTCTTCTCTTCGTCGGTCAGGGGACGGTGCGGAGCGCGGCAGGCGTCGCAGCGGATCACGCCGCGCAGCTTGAGCAGGGTCTTGAGAGCGGGGATGCCGGGGATGCCGGCGAGCTTCCGGTCGGTTTCCACGATCTTGCGCTGGGTCTCCATGGCGCCCTGGAAATCGCCCTCGTTGAACTGGCGGTACAGACGCTCGAAGCGCTCATAGAAGATGCTGCCGGGGCCGGAGACGGTGCCCACGCCGCCGGTGGCAAGGCACTGGAGAAACAGACTGTCGCAGCCGATCAGCAGCTGGGGCTTCCGCCCGTCGGTGTTCAGGTAATCCTCCACCCGCATCAGATCGGGGCAGGAGTACTTGATGCCGACGATGTTCTCGAAGTCCTTCATCAGCCGGTGCAGCAGGGCGGGCTTGACGTCGTTGGTGGTGCAGCCGGGGATGTTGTAGATGTAAACCGGGAAATCCTTGGGCAGGCCGCTGACCACGGCGGCATAGTACTGATAGAGGGACTCCTCGTCCATGCCGAAGAAGGCGGGGCTCATGACGCCGATGCCGTCGGCGCCGATGGTGACGGCGTGCTTCGCGTGGGAGGCGGTCTCGGCGGTGGTCATGCTGCCGCACTGGATGAACAGGGGCAGGCGATGGCTGTTGGTCTCGGTGATGACCTCGGCGATATGCTCGCGCTCGGCCTGACTCAGCAGCAGGCTCTCACCGTTGGTGCCGTTGGGGTAGAGGGCGTCGACACCGGCATCCGCCAGGAAGTTTACAAAATTGCGCAGGGAGGCGTCGTCCACGCTGCTGTCCTCGTTCATGGGGGTGATCATGGGGATGACAAGGCCCTTCAGTCTTTTCTCGTACATCGTTGTTGCTCCTTTATATTTTACTGAAATGTGATTACGGATTTGATGGCTCTGCCGCTCATCATGTCCTCAAAGGCGCGGATGGCGTCCTTGGTCTCGTAGACGGTGATGATCCGGCGCAGATCGTCCTGAAGCTTGACCAGCATGTCCAGGGAGGCCGAGCTCCCCTCGGCGTTGAGATTGGGGTAGGGGCCCTTGGCGCCCACGATGGTCAGCTCCTTGCGCATGACCGGGCGCATCTCCACCTTGTCGGCAAAGCCGGCGTAGACGCTGCCCACCACGATGCGTCCCGCGGGGCGGACAATGTTGATGGCATTCTGCAGCGCGGCGTAGTTGCCGGAGAGCTCCACCACCACGTCGGGCCCGTAGGGGCCGAAGACCTCGCGCACCTGGTCGAGCCAGTCGGGGGCGCTGCTGTCGATGGCGTCCATGAAGCCGATCTCCCGCACCTTCTCCAGGCGGGAGGGCTTGTTGACGATGCCCACCACGAGACCGGCGCCCATGGCCTGCAGGAGTCTGGCGGTGATGAAGCCCATGGGACCCATGCCGATCACGGCCACGGTGTCGCCGGGCTGGATATTGGCTTTCAGCGCCACCTCGTAGGAGCAGTTGGTGGGCTCCAGCAGGGAGGCGGTGATGTCGTCGATGGAGTCGGGGAGGGGACTTAAAAAGCTGTTTTCCGTGGTGTGCAGCACGCCGGTCTCCCGGGCAAAGCCGCCGGGGAGGAAGGCCTCGTTCATGCTCTTGCAGTAGCTGGCCAGGCCGTGGCGGCAGTTCCAGCACTTGCCGCAGGCGCGGCTGACCTCGCTGGCCACGCGGGTGCCCAGGGGGATCGAGTCGGCGCCGGGGGCGGCGTCCACCACCACGCCGGCAAACTCATGGCCGAAGTAGCGCTCCTCCTTCAAATCCCGCTTGCCGCGGAACAGCGCGATATCGCTGCCGCAGATGGCACAGGCGGAGACCTGCACCTTTACCATGCCGGGCAGGAGGGCGATTCCCTCCCAGTCGTCCCGGAGCTCCAGCTTTCCGTAATCCACCAGAGACAGTTTCTTCATCGCTTTTGCCTCTCCTTTTCACGCCGTACAGCGGGCTGTTTTCACCAGCCGTCTTCGAAATGCGCTGAGTCAACTCTTTGGCGTGGGAACGTTTTCATACAGGCTTGGCTTCATTATACTGACCGGCCATTTTCCTGTCAATAGTCCATTATTACCAAAAAAACACGGCAAAACTGATCATTTCAAACAAAATGATACGATGGAAGAACGCGCCCTACTATATTAAAATAAAGGCGCTTATAGACGTACTGTGAAAATATTTTTCACAAGATTTATAGGGGCACGGCAGACAGGCATGAAAAAGAGCGCGCCATTTCAGCGCGCTCTTTTTCATGAGACTGTCAAGATGATGCTTTTCCTGAGGATGATAGAGCAACATGGAAGAGCTTATTTTGCAGACACCAGACCGCCGGAGCTCTCCCGAATGACCAGCTCGTAGTTCAGCACGTCCCGCCAGTTCGAAAGCTCCTTGCCGGAAATGAGATCCAGCAGCTTCTCCATGGCCCTGGCGCCGATCTGGTACTTGGGCTGCCGCACGGTGGTGAGGGTGGGGGTGAAGAGAGTGGACATGCTGATATCGTCAAAGCCGGCCACGGCCACATCCTCCGGCACCTTGAGACCCGCGTCGTTGAGGGCGCGGATGGCGCCGATGGCCATGGTGTCGCCGCTGGCCACCAGGGCGGTGAAATCCCGGCGGGCGTTGAGCAGGGCGGAGACAGCGTCATACCCGCCTCGGATGCTGGAGTCACAGTGCAGGATCAGATCCGGATCCACCTTAAGTCCCCGCTCCCGCAGCGCCTCCTGAAAGCCGCCGAGACGGTCCTGGTAGAGCAGGATGTCCGAGGGCCCGGCCAGATAGCAGACCCGCCTGTGGCCCAGGTTGAGCAGATAGCCGGTGATGTCCTTGATGGCCTTGATGTTGTCGATGGTGACGTTGGGAATGGTGGTGTCGGCGAAGTAGCGGCAGGCGATCACGATGGGGTACTGCCGCGCCAGCTGTTTGAGCTTGTCCTTCTGGATGCCCGTGGAGAAGGTGATGATCCCGTCCACCAGCTTCTGGGCCAGCATGTCGCAGCAGCGCATTTCGATGTCGCCCTTGCCGTGGGAATCCACCAGCAGCAGGGCGTAGTCGTGTTTGTTGGCCACGCTCTCGATCCCGGCGAGGATCTCGGAATAAAAGGTATTGCCGATGGAGGGGACGATGACCAGGATGTTCTTGGTCTGCTGGGTCCGAAACTGCTGGGCCAGGCGGTTGGGGTGGTAGTCCAGTTTTCGGATGGCCTCCTCCACGCGCTCCCGGGTCTCCGGCAGCACATTGGAAGCGCCCTGGATCACGCGCGAGACGGTGGAAATGGACACGCCGGACTCTCTGGCGACGTCGTGGATCGTGGGCACGGTGCACCCTCCTTACTATCTATATATACGCAATCAACATGCGGAAGCGAAAGATGCTTCTGGCATGAATCATATCATGAGAAGTGCGGGAAGTCAATGGAAAGAATGAAAACGTTATTACGAAAACGGCGGCAGTTCCCCGCAGAGAAATCGGCACCTTGTGCAAACTGCAACAATAGAAAGTGGAAAAATTATCAATACTGACAATTGAAAAGCCCGAAAACCCATGCTAGAATGGGTATCGTAAAAGGCAGATTCAAAAAAGCGAGACCCCATTGAAAACGCCCTTATTTTTTTAGAAAAGCGTGGGAACGTTTTCATAAAACCCGCAAAAGTCTGTATCCCCAAGCAAGATGAAGTCCTCCTGCCAGAGACTTCAGACGCTGCCGAAGCGGTGGCAGATGCTTCAAGCAGCGAACTCCCTTTCCGCACAGCCCCCGCACAACCATGTTTTCAATTTTATATGGCATAAAATGAAAGGAGACAACATGAAAAAGAACGTCAAGCGGATCATTGCTCTGCTCAGCGCGATGATCATCATCCTCTCCCTCGCGGCCTGCGGCGGCTCCGGCAATTCCGGCAGCTCCGCCG
>Ga0256405_10000734_pt1 | contig 103488 bp, 96 predicted proteins | sample RumenRJG_02DNA_FD_189096 | JGI IMG/M metagenome (GOLD analysis project Ga0256405, IMG submission 189096) | Bovine rumen microbial communities from Lethbridge, Alberta, Canada - RJG_02 | ecosystem: Host-associated > Mammals > Digestive system > Stomach > Rumen | place: Canada: Alberta...
AGAATTCTTTTTCCATTTGATTCTTGAAGAACCTTGCGTTACCGGTAGTCTCTACCGCCAACTCTATGGAACATCCGTCTTCTTCCTCGTATCGATGCATCTCCTCTATAAACTCGGAATATCCGTCACCTATCAATTGAAATCCCCTCTTTTGGGAATGCTTACAGAATCCCGAAGGTCAGTGTAATCGGGTATATGCTTAACGCCGCATGAAGGTCGGCCCGTCCTTAGAGTTTTGTTCTGTATTTCTTTTTAGAATGCATTTATACTAATTCTCAAGGACGGGCTGTTCTGCTTAAAGCCAACTACTAGGAGGAAAAATAATGGTAGCAGGACACCTGACAAAGAGAAACGGATATTACTATGCCGTATTGAGCTATTACGACCCTGATGGCAAGAGGCACTTCAAGACCTTTTCTACCGGACTTAAGGTTGTATCGGGAAACTATCGTAAGGCTGAAGAAATGTTGCAGAGATTCCGCACAGAGTTCTTCACACCTACATGCGTAAACGCAATGCATTCCGATATGCCTTTTACGGAATACATGCTCAAGTGGCTTGAGATAGTCAAGATAAGGATAAAGCCAACAACATTTGCTTCGTATAAAAGCATTGTTGAGAAGAAGATCAATCCTTATTTTGCAAAGTCTCACAAATCACTTGTAGATCTGAAGCCGGGAGATATACAGGCATTCTATATTGAAGAGCTCAAGAGTATTAAGCCAAACTCTGTAATAAGAGAACACGCCGTGATACACCAGGCTTTGAAGTATGCCTACAAGATAGGGCTCGTAAAAGACAATGTGGCAGCCAGAGTCGACAGACCGAGAAAGAATGCATACGAACATCACTTTCTCAACGGAGAAGAGTTGGAATGTGTTTTTAAGGCTGTCAGAGGCACCAAATTCGAACTTCCGGTCCTTACCGCAGCTTTCTATGGATTGAGGCGCGGAGAGGTCTTAGGACTCAAATGGGATGCCATAGACTTTGACAATTGCACCTTGACAGTTAAACATACGATTGTAGAAACAAATATGGGCGGAAAGAATATGATCATCCGTCAGGATTCAGGTAAGACTAAAGCAAGCTCCAGAACTTTGCCTCTAGTCGGAAAGTTCCGTGAGTACTTTGCGGCTGTAAAGAAAGCTCAGGAAGATAACAAGCGCATCTGCGGTAATTGTTATAACTACGATTACGACGGATATATATTCGTTGATGAGATGGGAAATCTTATCAGACCGGACTATCTGAGTTGTCAGTTCCCGAAGTTCCTGGCAAAGCATGGTCTCGAGAAGATCCGGTTTCACGATCTTAGACACAGCTGCGCAAGTCTGCTTGTAGCAAGCGGTGTCCCGCTTAAAAGTGTACAAGAATGGCTGGGACACAGTGACTTCAATACAACGGCCAACATCTATACTCATCTTGACTTCTCCGCCAAGATAACATCGTCCCTTGCTATGGAGCGACATTTGGAACTGCCCGATTCTGACTTCTCAAGCCCCTGGGAAGCCAATAAAGACGGGGCTTCTGAGGATTCGAAAGATGAGAAAAAGCTTGCTTGAGCCCCAAAACTATGGAGCGATAAGTTTTTTAACGGAACAATTTCTCGAAAAATATAAATGCCCGCAAACGCAGTGTTTACAGGCATTTGTGGCGGAGATGGTGGGATTCGAACCCACGGATCCCGTTAGGGATCAACGCATTTCGAGTGCGCCCCGTTATGACCACTTCGATACATCTCCGTGCATAAAATCAAGCTACAATCGCATATTACTGAACGCCATCCGTTCCGTCAACCGGAGCGATATGGAGCGTTTTTGGAGCGATATCTTATCAGAACGGTGTCGCAACAATCTCGCAAAGTGCTTATATTATTGCATCTTGTTCTTGAGACCATAAAGTTGACAATCACATTTCGAGTGCGCCCCGTTATGACCACTTCGATACATCTCCAAATGCGCCTTATTGTAATAGATTAGCTCTGAATATTCAACTAAAGACGCTGTGTAACAATGTTAAAGCGCGCCAAACCTTATGTTTTTACGCAATTCTTCCTTGGCATCCTCACCGCAGAGATAACCTACGAGAGCAAGGCCAAAATCAACTGATGTGCCCATTGCCTGGCTGGTAATGATATTGCCGTTTACAACAACTTTGCTGTCTTCAATGACATTCGCATCACCTTTGCGGAGTTCTTCCCAGAAACCGGGATTGCATGTGGATGTTTTGCCTTTGAGAAGTCCGAGATTAGCAAAAACTGTCGGAGCAGCGCAAATTGCCGCTATGCCCTTGCCCTGGTCGTTGAACTTAACGAGGTTCTTCTTGAGTTCCTCGCATGCGTTAAGGTTATTTGTTCCTCTTACGCCGCCCGGAAGGACAAGAAGATCGTACTCATCAAAAGTAATCTCGTCCAAAAGCTTATCAGCCTTTATCTTTATGTCTCTTGAAGCGGTGATCTCGAGTGAAGGCATGATCGATACGACATCAACATCAACCTTAGCTCTTCTCAAAAGGTCAACGGGTGTGATTGCCTCGACCTCTTCACTGCCGTCTGCTATAAATACTGCAACTTTTGCCATGTTAATTCCTTTCTTTTATAGGCCGAAAATGCCTTTGATAAATATTTCTATTCCTATGAGGATCAGTATTATGCCGCCGATAATCGTGGCTGTACTGACGAATTTGCCACCGATCTTCTTGCCGAAGATCAACCCCAATAAGCATATCACAAGCGTGACAACTCCAATTATCAAAGATGCGGCAAATGCTCGTAAAAGCGAATAATCCGCTATAGTAAAACCTACTGAAAGAGCATCTATCGAAGTTGCAATTCCCTGAACCATGAGCGCACCCAGGGTAAGTTTCCTGGCTTCTTTGACTGCATCCTTCCCGTCCTTGTTTCCCTGCTTCTTATCCTTGATCCCTTCGACAAGCATCTTGCCGCCGATGAAAAGAAGCAATATCAAAGCTATCCACGGAATAAACTTATGGAATACCGAGAATATCTCGGTAACAGTCGTAACAAGCAGCCATCCGATGACAGGCATCAGAAACTGGAAAACGGCATAAACACCTGCAATCTTAAACATCCTGAACTTCTTTATGCCAGGCTCGACAATTCCGTTCGCAACGGAAATCGAAAAAGCGTCCATAGAAAGACCGACACCCAAAAGCACGGAATTCAATATGAACTGTATCATTTATTCAAGCCTCCGAACCCGGCACCCGGGCAAAAAAAATAACCCAAGGCACCTGTATTAGCCTTGAGTCTCACATAGAAGAATAAGCCAGGTATTATACCAGTATGTTGACTTATACAACGCTTTATTGCGTCTGCTACTCCCTCAACAGACAGAATTTTAGCAATTGAGGCTTCGGTTAGTCAATTCTAACTCGGAAAGATACCGTCCCAAATGAGATTTTCGTGATTGGGACGGTATATGTTGATCGAAAGTATTGCGCTTTATACCGTCCCAATTGAAAATTTTGCGTTTGGGACGGTATTAAACTGGCTGTTTTACCCTCTTCTGACCTCCGACCATACCGTCCCAATTAAATTTTATGCATTTGGGACGGTAGTAAAAGCTCGAAATTCGCCTTCAAAACACGAAATCATACCGTCCCAATTGAGTTTTTCGCGTTTGGGACGGTATTAACCGACTTAACCTTCATTTTTGTCGGTATGCCGCCACATCAACCCCAAACACAGCCGTATTATGTGTAGATAATCTAAAGCGCGTGCGAGCATATTATTATAATATTTGGTATAATACTCAATCGCTATAAGTATCAAAGCTACTTAATCATCAGGAGGCCAATATGAACGAATACATTAAGCAGATATCTGACAGGATCAGAGAGCTTAGAGACATCCTTGACTTGACTGCAGAAGAAGTCGCTTCAAGCTGCGGAGTGAGCCAGGAAGAGTATTTAGCATATGAAAACGGCGAAAAGGAGATCCCGATCAGCATCCTTTATAAGGTTGCAAGCGTTTTCAAGGTGGATCCTACGGTGCTGATGACAGGCGACGTTCCGAGAATGGACGATTATACAGTGGTAAGAGGCGGCAACGGCGTTAAGGTCGAGCGTTATCCCGGCTATTCATTCAGCGCCCTCGCTTTCAACTATAAGCACAGACAGATGGATCCTATGATCGTTACTCTGTCTAAATCAGAGACAGCTGAGCTCGTTCGCCACGGCGGACAGGAGTTCAACTATGTCATCGAAGGCGCCATCAAGGTTGTCGTTGGTGACAGGGAATTCACTCTTGAGGCAGGAGATTCCATTTACTTCAATCCTGAGAAGCCTCACGGACAGAGAGCCGTGACGGAGACTGCTAAGTTCCTCACGATCATCAACGAGTGATTTAGCAGTTCTACCCCAACTCACGGAAAAATTTGAAGTAGAAAAAGGAAGTATATACCCATGGATTTATTAAGCAGATTTGTTAACAGAATTGATTTCGACAGTTACGAGGATTTTAAAGAGAATTTCAAGATCATTGTTCCGGAAGATTTTAACTTCGGTTTTGATGTCGTAGATGTATATGCAAAAGAAGCTCCTGATCAGGAAGCTCTTATCTGGTGCGATGATGACGGCAACGAAAGACACTTCACTTTTAAGGATATAAGCGAGAAGAGCAACCGCGTTGCCAACATGTTCAAGAACCTTGGCATTAAGAAGGGCGACAGAGTCCTCATGATGCTCCGCCAGCGTCCTGAAGTATGGTTCACCATGGTTGGTCTTCATAAGCTCGGTGCACTCGTTATCCCTGCTACATTCCAGCTTCTTTATCATGACATCGTTTACCGCTGCAATGCTGCAGACGTTAAGATGATCGTTTGCGCCGATGATCCGCAGATCATTGAGCATGTAAATAAGGCACGTCCCGACTGCAAGACAGTTCAGTACTGCAGCGTTATCGGAGAGGCACCTGAAGGCTGGAGATCACTTACTGATGATATCGATAATGCTTCTCCTGTTTTCGAACGCCCCACAGGTGACGAAGCTACCCATGCATATGACCCGATGCTCATCTACTTCTCATCAGGTACTACAGGTGAGCCTAAGATGATCCTGCACGATTACACATTGCCTTTGGGCCATATCGTTACAGCTAAATACTGGCAGCAGGTTTACGACGGATGCAGACATCTCACCCAGGCTGACTCCGGCTGGGCAAAGTTTGCATGGGGCAAGATCTACGGACAATGGATCTGCGGTGCGGTTAACGTTACTTACGATACACAGAAATTTAAGGCAGCAAGAATGCTCGAGATAATGGAGAAGCTTAAGCTCAACTCATTCTGCGGACCTTCCACTATCTACAGATACCTTATTCAGGAAGACCTCACAAAGTATGACTTCTCTTCCATCAAGCACTGCTCAATGGCAGGCGAGCCTTTGAATCCTGAAGTATTCTACAAGTGGCAGAAGTATACAGGCCTTGAGATCCGTGAAGGATTTGGTCAGACAGAAGGAAGCGTTCTTTTCGCAAACTTCCCCTGGCTTGATGTTAAGCCCGGATCTACAGGCAAACCCACACCTCTCTATGACATTCAGTTAGTTGATGACAACGGTGTTCCGGTAGAAGACGGTATCGTAGGAAATATCGTTATCAAGAACGCATCTTCAAAACCCATAGGACTCTTCCGCGAATACTATAAGAATCCGGAGGCAATGGCTGACCAGTGGCCCGGTGCAGATTACAGCACAGGTGATACGGCATGGAGAGATCCTGAAGGATATATCTGGTTCGTAGGAAGAAATGACGACGTTATCAAGTGTTCCGGTTACCGTATCGGACCGTTCGAAGTTGAGAGTGCTCTCATGACACACGACGCAGTTCTCGAGTGCGCAGTTACAGCTGTTCCAGACCCCATGAGAGGTCAGGTAGTTAAGGCAACTATCGTCCTTACTAAAGCATATAAGGAGAAGGCTTCTCCAGAACTCATAAAGGAACTCCAGAACCACGTTAAGAATGCTACGGCTCCTTATAAGTATCCGAGAGTTATCGAGTTCGTTGATGAGCTTCCCAAGACCACCAGTGGCAAGATCATGCGCACTGCGATCAGAAAGGCCGATGAGGCTAAGTACAGAGCAGAGCAGGAAGCAGCAGCTAAGGCTCAGCTTTAAAGAAAATCTTCAATAACTTTATTGGCAAGATCAAGACCGCTCCGTGTTAAACGGAGCGTTCTATCTTTGCGCTCCAATAATCCCTTTTTGATGTTGTCCTCTACTTCCCTTGCGAAAACATTTTCGAACTCTTCACCGAACATCTTAAAGAATTCATCAAGCAGGATCCCTTCCGTTGTTCTGAGTCTTAAGAAAGGTACTTCTCTCATCTTATCTTCCTTGGAAAGCATCTCTTCAACATATAAAGAAACAAGATCGTTCTTTCTGCCTTCAATAAAATCTTTGTAGTCTTTTGACGTGAGATCTATCATCTCGTTTATGTAAGAAATAACATCGTCTTTATGGCCGTATCTCATGTCACCCAGATATCCGTGGGCACCGGCGCCGATCGCGAAATATTCGCACGAATTCCAGTAAGAAGAATTATGTATGCTCTTAAATCCGGGCAGTGCACCGTTAGAGATCTCATAAGTCTCATAACCCAGACTCTGAAGGAATTCGCGGGTGCCGTGATACATCTTCCGCTCGTCATCAGGTGATACCAGATCCTCTAATGTTTTACTGTATCTCTCGAAAAAAGGAGTGCCTTCTTCTATGCTCAGAGAATATGTGCTGATGTGCTTTACACCAAGCTCATGAAACGTCTTTATGTCTTGCTTTATTCCTTCAAGAGTTTCTCCCGGAACACCCGTGATAAGATCTGCTGATACATTCGTGAAACCCGCAGCGGTTATCTTCTTTATCGCATCAACTGCACCTTTTGAATCGTGAAGTCTTCCAAGTGTTTTAAGCACGTCATCGTGCAAGGACTGAACGCCTAAAGATATGCGGTTAAAACCTGCTTTAAGATACTCTTCAAGCTTATCTTCCCTGACAGAAGAAGGATTAACTTCTATCGTTATTTCAGCGTCATCAGAAACTGCAAAATTATTCTTTATCGATTCAAAAAGTTCTGCAATAAGGTGACTGTCAGGAACAGACGGCGTACCGCCTCCGAAATAAACGGTATCTTTTCCGTCTGCGTCTGTAAGCTGGTTGGTACCTGTCTTATCAGTAATAACTGAACCTATAAGTTCCGTCTCTTTAATCGCGGCTTTGTAGAACTCATTAATGCATGAGTGATCCGTTATCGAATAGAAATCGCAATAGGGGCATTTGCGCGCGCAGAAAGGATTATGGACGTAGATATGTCTTGCCATCAGAACTCACGCCTGCGGTAGATCGGAACAGGGTTTTTGAGAGCCGTGATGAATGCCATCTTGAACGTATTAAAGCTCGGTGAGATATTCTTCTCTGGAACCATGTATCTTGATATGGTATCAGCCCACAGGGCCTTGTAGTGACCAATGGCGGGATAACCGATCTCGATCAGTTCTTCCGCATTCTCGCTTATGACTCTGCAGAGCACTTCCCATGTACCGCATACGGAATCCTGTTCATAGGACTCAAGAACGTCCATCCTGCTGTCAGGATATGCGGTGCGGATCGCATCCCTGTCACCTAAAACCCACGCTTCGATCTCTTCGGTGCTAAGACCGACAATGCTTCTGATATCAGGAGCATATTTCGCAGCACAAGAATAGAGCATCTGTCTTAATTCCTGGGGATCGTTATCGTCGGAATCCATGGCGATAATGAGGATAACATCCTTGCCGCCGTATACTTTGTTATATGCTCTGAGCTTTGCGGGAAGAAGATCTAACAATGAACTTGCAAACTTCGGCGGTGCGGAATCCATATCCTTAGGAAAGCTTCCGCAGCCTCTGTGCGGATGAACGTGCAGCTCAAAATCCACACCCTCATTCTCTGCTATTCTTTCTGCAAGACGCTGTACTACTACAGCTCCCGATTTATCTTCTGACAGTATCTCGATCTGCATTTATAAGCCTCGGTTATCATCATCAGGTCTTGTATCAAGGTGTCCGCCGTACCAGATGGCACCCATGCCGACGCCCTGGTGGAACATCTCCATTACGAGCGGATCTTCACCCGCGCAGCGGATGCTGACGTCGCCGCTGTCCTTTTCGAAGGAACGCTCGAAGATCCAGATCTCCTTGGGAGACAGTGTCTCAATGATGTAGGGATTGTGAGTTGAGAATACTATCTGGCAATAGTGATTCTTCATTGTGTAATCACGCATCTCGTCGCTTAAAACATCAACCATGTCGTGATAAAGGTCCTTGTCAGGAGTCTCAATGAAGATCGTTGATCTAGGGCTCTTGTCACGGAGCAGGAGCAGATAAAGGAAAAGCTTATCGGGGCTTTCCTTAAGCGCCTGAGGAAGATTCTTCTTGTGCTTCATTGCTGGGATCTTATCCTTGATCTCCGTAACGATGCGCTCATATTCTTTCTCGTCATTCATCTTGATGTATTCAAGAACATTTCCTACATTGGAGCCGGAACTGTTGAGGTGCTTATGTCCGCCGGGAGCACCGCCATCGTAGTAATAAGAGCTCTGTTCTTCTGAAGAGAAACTGCAGAAGAACCATGAGGATATCTCTTTATAGAGCGTTACGAAATCCCTGTATCCGCTGAGCTTTCCGTAAAGGCTGAGTGCGGTAAGGTGCTCGTCTTCAACACCGATATCAGATTTGTCGGGCGAATCATCAAGATTGATAATGAAGCCTTCTCCGCATTTCATGTCGAGGATGGTGACAGGCGTTTTCTCGCCGTCTTTCTCGGTGACGAGAATGATCTTCTCCTCGTCGATAACAGGACTCATGTATCTGCTCGTTACTATGCCGAGTTCATACTGGATGTACTTGGGGCAGCCGTTCTTTTTATCTTCAAGTTTGAAAAAGACTCTGAACGTGGAAGGACTTGAAATGTCCGGAGTCATGTTGGCAAAGCCCGGCCTGCCATAGCTTATGGAAGCGACCGCACAGCCCTGTGTGATACAGTCCTTGAGGAAAGCCATGCATCCCATGAAGGATGTCTTACCGGTGTTGTTGCGGCCGATAAAAGCATTAAGACCGCGGAGACTGTTATAAGATTTTCCGCCGTCCTTTTTTTCTATGAAATCTTCTATCAGGATGCCTGCTTTGTCACTGTCGAAAACATCGAAGTTACGGATCTCAATTCCAAGGATCATTACCGGTCTCCTCCTTTATAAGAAAGCGGCCGCGAAAAATGTCACGCGGCCGTTGATGCTTTTCTCAAACTGTTGTTAAATAACAAAACCTTATCGTCACTCGGTCTCTTCAAGAGTGCTGTTGATCTCAGTAAGGTTTGTCTGAATCTTGGCCATATTATCTGAAAGTGTCTCGTTAACGTTCTCAAGGAGAGACTTAACATAGATGTGAGCGTTTCTTCTGAGTTCTTCTGCCTGGGCCTCAGCGTTTGCAATGATCTGGGCAGCTTCTTCTCTTGCGCCTCTTGTGATCTCGTGATCGTTGACCTTCATGGCATACATACGGTTAGCGTCATCGATGATCTTCTTATTCTTCTCTCTTGCTGTGCTGATTATATCCTGAGCTCTTGCAACGATGTCGTTGGACTGGGCTACGGAAGCAGGAAGATTATTCTTTAAGATCTGAAGTGAGTTGATCGTCTCTGTTCTCTCAATAGAGCATTTATCTGAAAAAGGCACGCTGGATGCATCCTTGACCATATCGATAAGGTAGTCGATATGCTTGATAGCGTCGTAGCGCTGTCCGCCCTGATTAAAATTGCTGTTCTCCATTATTATGTCCTTCCTTTCAATAATTTATCCTTTACAAGATCTATTATCTCGGCAGGAACCATCTTTGAGATGTCTCCTCCGTATGAACCCACTTCCTTAACCATCGAAGAACTGATCAGCGACAGATCGTCTCTGCAGGGCAGGAGCACAGCGTCGTAGCCTGAATAAAGCAGGCGGTTGGCGAGTGCGTGTTCGGATTCGTATCTGAAGTCAGACTCTGATCTGATGCCTCTTACGGAAGCACAGCATCCGAGCTGCTGGTAAAGATCGACCAGAAGGCCTCCCCAAGCCATGACCTCGACGTTATCCAAACCGTCGTTCTTCAACGAGAGCTTAATAAGCTCAACTCTCTCTTCAGGAGTGAATAAAGGCGTTTTGGCGGCATTCTCCATAACAGCAACGACCAGCTTATCACAGAGCCTTGAGGCTCTTCTGGCGATGTCCCTGTGTCCTCTTGTGAAGGGATCAAACGTCCCCGGGAAGAGCATTACCTTCAAAATTCCTATCCTCCGAAATTATACCTTAAAAAATGTTATCACTGTCAGACCATAACTACAAGAACGAACACACTTCAAACCGCCTATTTCTTCAGGCATTTCACAATCTTTGTCATGTTCGACGATTAGCATGCCGCCGGGAGAGAGCATATCGAAGTCATGAATGTACTTCGCAGTCTCTTCCAGCCTTTGCGGCACATCCTTGTAGGGAGGATCCATGAATATAATATCAAATTTCTCGCCGGCCTGCCCCAAAAGCTCTAATGCCTGGGCCGTGTTCTTCTTATGAAACCTGATCTCATCAGAGCCTTCCATCCTGATCTTGCTGATATTCTTTGCGATTATGGATGCTGCCTGACCGCTTCGCTCGACGAGTGTGACGCGCTTGGCACCGCGGCTTAAAGCTTCTATTCCTATCTGTCCGGATCCTGCGAAAAGGTCCAGGAACTCGGAATCCTGCACATAAGACTGGATAATGGAGAACAGAGCCTCCTTTACCTTATCGGTCGTAGGCCTTGTCTTGTCGCCCTCAGGCGCTTGCAATATGGTCCCCCTGAATCTTCCCGTTACTACTCTCGGCATCAGATCTGCTCCATCTTTCTTGCGAACCTGAGTTCGAACATTTTCTTTATCGCATCGTTTAAGCGGTCAGCTTCCTCACCGCCCTGTTCGATTATCCGGTTAACGGCTTCCGTCGCTTCCGTCGCGATCTTCATATCAGTATACAGGTTTGCGGCCCTTAATGTAGGGATACCGTGCTGTCTTGTGCCGTAGAAATCACCGGGACCTCTTAATTCAAGGTCTTTCTCTGCAAGTTCAAAACCGTCGGAAGATTCACACATCATCTTCATTCTGGACAGAGCAAGTTCAGACTTTGATTCAGATACCAGAAGACAGAATGATTTCTTATCTCCTCTTCCGATCCTTCCCCTGAGCTGGTGAAGCGTTGAAAGGCCGAACCTGTCAGCATCCATTATGATCATTACATTCGCATTGGGGTTATCCACGCCTACTTCGATAACGGTTGTTGATATGAGGATCTTAATGTCGCCTGCAAGGAATCTTTCCATTGTCTCGAGCTTGTCTTTTTCCTTCATGGAACCGTACAGAACGGCACTCGAATATTGGGACAGATTGCTCATCTGATCGACCATCTTTTTCATCTCGAAAACATTGGTAACCGTATCGTCTTCTCCGACGGGATCGCCGAGCATGTTGTCGGAACCTGCTTCAGTCTCATCCTTGTCGATCTTGGCACAGACGATATAGACCTGCTCACCGGCAGCAAGCTTGATGCTCATCATCTCTTCTATCGCCTTGCTCTTCTTGGAATTTACAAACCATGTCGTGATCTCCTGACGGCCCATGGGCTTTTGTCTTATGACCGATGTTGCCATGTCGCCGTAGATAACCATCGCAAGGGTTCTCGGGATCGGTGTAGCCGTCATTATCAGGTTGTGAACGCTCTTAACGACACCGTCATTTAACGTATCTTTGAAGAGCAGTTTTTCTCTCTGCTTAACGCCGAACCTGTGCTGCTCATCTGCGATTACGAGTGCAAGATCTTTGAACTTTACATCGTCCGTTAAAAGCGCATGCGTTCCGATTATTACCCTTGCCCTGCCGTCAGCGATCTTCTCTTTTATCTCTAACTTCTCAGAAGGCTTGGTCTTACCGAGAAGAAGGACTGGCTCCATACCGCTGTTCTGCATCAGTTTTGAGATCGTCCTGTAGTGCTGTGATGCAAGGACTGATGTGGGCGCAAGAAGCACTGCCTGCTTGCCCATCAGTGCTGTTATCAGCATGGAAAGAGCAGCAACCATTGTCTTGCCTGAACCGACGTCTCCCTGGATAAGTCTGTTCATGGGTGTTGTCGACATAAGATCTGTCTGCACGTCACGGAATGCCGATGCCTGGTCATCCGTAAGAGTGAATCCGAGATTACTCTTGATGAGTTTCCATTTTTGAAGTGATTCGCCGTCGATGCCATTAGGACCTGAAGGTATTACCTGTTCTGCAACTTCCTTCACGCCATGTCCGCTGCTGTATAACTTCATTCCGATACCAAGGAGGATCAGCTCTTCATAAGCCAGCTGATCCCTTGCTCTTCTTGCATCTTCAAGTGATGCCGGGAAGTGTGCCATCTCATATGCTTCTTTGGGTGATACAAAACCCTTCTGTTCGGCGATCGATACGGGAATGCAAGATAAAAGCTCTTCTCCGCAGAGCTTCAATGCCGTCTTTACCCACTTGGATATGTTGTTTGAAGTAAGCCCTGCCGTAAGGTGATATACGGGCCTTACAAGCGATGTATCTTCTATCTTTTCTGCTTTCTCGATATAAGGATTTACCATCTGCATCTGGCCGTTAAAAAGAGTAACGGAACCATGCACAAAACACTCATCACCGAGAGAGAATTTACCTGCCAGATACTGTGAATTAAAGAATGTCAGTTTTATCCTTCCGGTGCCGTCGCTTACAAAGAAACTCAATGGTCTCTTTCTGCTCGTAACGTTGACCGAAGGATTGGTTGATATAGTTCCTCTGAATGAGAGATCAAAGCCCGCGTTATCGGCAAACCTGTCATTCATGTCAAAAGAACCGATGGTCCCGACATGTGACCAGTCGTCGTAGCGCCACGGGATAAATGCAATGAGATCGTAGATCGTATATATATCGAGCTTCGCAAGTTTCTCTTCTGCTGCAGGGCCTACGCCGTACAGGTCCTTAACAGGATTTGAAAGATGAATTGCAGCCATCTTACATCCTCCTCTTGCAGAAGGATGATAGCGGACATTCATCACACTTCGGCGATTTTGCCGTGCAGTATTTGCGTCCGAGATCAACGGACAGATGACCAATGCTGATCCACTGTTCTTCAGGGAATACCTTCATTATGTCTTTCTCGACCTTTGCAGGGTCTTCACTTTCTGTAATACCGATCCTTTTCATGACACGCTTGCAGTGTGTATCAACGACGACTGCGGGTGTGCCGTAGACCTCTCCGACAATGAGATTTGCGATCTTCCTTCCAATGCCTGGAACTTCCATAAGAAGATCAACATCGTTAGGGATCACGCCACCCCACTCTTCAGTCAGTTTCTTAGCAAAAGCAATTACTGACTTTGTTTTAGAAGCAGTGAGACCGCAAGGCTTGATGATGGACGCAATGACTTCAGGATCCTCATCAGCGATCTGCTTCATGTCAGGATACTTCGCGAAAAGATCTTTTGCAGTTATATTAACCCTTTTATCGGTACATTGTGCGGACAATATGCCTCTGACAGCTAAGTTATGGGGACAATCGTTATCCAGTGAACATGTACTGTCAGGAAATTCCGTTGACAGTGCATCATAAGTCTGCTTTGCGAGAGCCTTGATTTTCGAGCTGTTAACGGCCAAACTTACTGCTCCTGATTCTCAGGCGGATAAGGGAATGAGAAAACGAATTTAGCACCGCCCAATTCTCTTCCTTCGTCACAAATGATCGTCTGACCATGACCTGCAAGGATCTGTTTGCAAATATAAAGACCAAGACCGAAGCCTTCAGCTTTCCTCGAAGGATCTGCCTGATAGAAGCTCTCGAAGATTCTCTGACGCTTGGACTCTTCAACGCCGGCGCCTGAATCTTCGACGGAAATGATAACCTTGCGGAGCTTCGGATTAGTCTCTGTGGATATCTTTATCTCGCCGTTCTGAGGCGTGAATTTAATGGCATTCGTAATGATGTTGATGATTACTCTGCAAAGCTGCTGTGCCTCGCCGTATACCATGATGCCCGGACCCGGATCAAGTGACTTGATTACCCTTATCTGCTTGTCAGTAAGCTGTGCTTCAAGGTTATCAACGATGTCATTGATCATGTCATTGATATTGAATTCCTCCATCATTTCAGGATCGGGATGTGATAACGAAGAAGCCTCTGTCATCTGTGTTACGAGCGTTCTGATCCTGTCAGTCTGCTGCTTGATGAGTTCAAGATAATGATCCTGTTTATCCTCAGGGATAGTACCGTCGATCATGGCCGTTACAAAGCCGTTGATCGATGTGAGAGGAGTTCTGATGTCGTGTGCGATCGATGAGATGAACATCTCCCTGTCGTGTTCCTGGTTCTCGAGCGACTCGATCATCTTGTTAACGGTCCTTCCCATCTCGGTGAACTCGGATGAGACGGACAGGGTTGTGTAATCATTGGGATCTGAATACTTAGGACTTACTCTTACAGAATAATCTCCTTCAGCTACCTTTGCGATTGCCTGGGAAATGTCCTTAACTGGCTTGAGGCTGAAGTATACGAATACGACATAAAGCACGATGGCGATTATCATCGCAACGACTGCAGGAATAAGGATGATATTTACGTATTCATCCTTTGTCTCAGCCGTATCCTCGCTGTTGCTTACGATACAAAAATATGGTGTTCCGACTATCCTTACGCAGCTGATCGAAATGACTTTTCCAGTGTTGTGGGAGCCTGTCCTCGCAAAACCGATCTGGTCTGCCTGTTCAAGAAGGGCAAGAACATCAGACTGTGCAATATAGAGCGGTCCTTCGCTTGTAGTAAGAAGGTTATCCGCTACATCAACCACATAGGAATTACGGCAATATACCTTTCCTTTATTGTCAGTGATATAGACTGAACCGTTTGAACGGTATGTCTGGGAATTAACGAACTTATCGATGATTCTGGAATTCTTGAAATTCTCTGTTCCGTCATCATTGATCGTGTATTCAAAAGGCTCACTCTGAAGTGAAATAACTGAAGTAATGTCTGACGACAGATCGTTTGCGGCTGCCTGTGTACTGTGCTCGACCCTTAAAATGAGATTGTTATACATATTCTCATAAGAAAGGAACAACAGGACTGCGAAAACAATCAGTGTTGTGAGTACTAAAAAAGATATGAGAAAAACGGCAAAGCCCGCCGACATCTGCTTACCATCAGCTCTCGGCGCCATCGATCAATTACCTCGTCTCGAATTTATAGCCCTTGCTCCAGACGGTCTTAATGCTCCAGTTCTGCTCTCTGTCAGGATTCTCGATCTTCTCTCTGATACGCTTGATGTGGACGTCGACCGTACGGGATTCTCCGTAGAAGTCGTATCCCCAAACGTTTTCAAGGAGCTGCTCTCTTGTGAATACTCTGTTGGGATTGGATGCAAGGAAGAACAGAAGTTCAAGTTCCTTGGGGGGCATATAGATCTCGTTGCCGTCTACGCTTACAACGTAGCGGATCTTATCAACGGAGAAACCGGGATATGTAATAACGTCTGCGGAACCTTCTTTGCTGTCTGAAGCAGCAGGTGCGGAATCACGCTTGTCTGTACGCCTTAATACGGCCTTAACTCTGGCAAGTACTTCTTTAGGCTCGAATGGCTTCGGAATATAGTCATCAGCTCCGAGCTCAAGACCTACGATCTTATCGAGCGTATCTGTTCTTGCCGTAAGCATAATGATCGGGCAGTCAGAAGTCTTTCTGATCTCGCGGCAGATATCATTACCGTCCATGCCGGGAAGCATGAGATCCAATATCACGATATCCGGAACAAAACTGTTGAAAGCAGCAACGGCCTTGTCGCCCTGCATGCATGTGGATACCTGGTATCCCTCTTTCTCAAAATATAGTTTGAGAACTTCAATAATGCCCGGATCGTCATCCACGAGCAAAACCTTGTTAGCTGCCATAAGATCACCCCTGCTCTACAACTTATTAGGTTTTCCTTGTCTGTAACAATGTTACAAACCCTTATTATCTTCAACGGAAGCACCGTTTCCGACATCGAAATTGTTGATCTCGGCCGTATAAGAATCCAGATCAGTGAAATTCTTATAAACCGATGCGAAGCGGACGTAAGACACACGGTCAATGTCCATAAGCTTCGACATGATGAACTCGCCTATCTCTGACGAAGTTATCTCTTTATTAAACCTGGCATCAATCAGGTGAGTTATATCTGAACAGATATTCTCTTTGACCTGCTGCGACACTCCGCGTTTCTGACAGGCTACGTCCAGACTTCTCATTATCTTTTCCGGATCGTATAACTGCTTAGTTCCGTCCTTCTTGACGACCATGGGCTTTAAGCCCTCAATCTTCTCTATCGTAGAGAATCTAGCTCCGCAAACGAGGCATACACGTCTTCTTCTGACAGCAAAGCCATCGTCAGTCGGCCTGGAATCAAGGACCTTGTCATCGTTCTCGCCGCATTTGGGACAGATCACGGACTTGACTCCCTAAATTACTGTCCGTCCTTACCGAACATGAACCAGGGCTTAGCTGACTTCTGAGCCTTCTCATCTGCCTGAGGAGCTACGTTAGCCTGAGGTCTGCCACCCATCTGTACGGGCTGCTGGGGAGCTGCCTGCTGGGGAACCGGCTGAGGCTGAACGGGAGCCTGCTGTACGGGCATCTGCTGAACGGGTGCCTGTGCAGGAGCCGGAGCAGGTGCGGGCTGAGCTACTGAATCGTCACCGAATCTGAATCCGGGCTGTGCTCTCTGTACCGGTACGGGTGCAGGTGCGGGCTCTGCCTGTCTGGGAGTATAGTCTGTTCTGGGCTGAGGATTTACAGGCTGTCTTGCACTGATCAACGTAGGATTCTCTCTGGAGAGAACTGATGTGCTTGCTCTGTGTCCTGCGGAAGCATTAACTGTTCCGTCAAAGCCTGAAGCGATAACTGTGATCATGAGCTCATCTTCGAGTGAATCATCAACAACCGCACCAACAATGATCTCTGCTTCGGGTGCAGCGGACTGACGAACGATGGATGAAGCTGCATCGATCTCAGAAAGACGCATTCCTCTTCCGCCTGTGAAGTTAAGGATAACACCTGTAGCTCCTTCGATCGTTGTGTCGAGGAGAGGTGAATTGATAGCCTGCTTAATTGCAACTGTAGCTCTGTCTTCGCCGGAAGCACGGCCGATACCCATGTGGCAGATACCTGCATCCTTCATGACACGTGTAACGTCTGCCAAGTCGAGGTTGATGAGTCCGGGGATTGCTACGAGGTCGGAAATACCTGCGACACCGAACTTCAATACCTGGTCTGCCATATTGAATGCTTCTTCGAAGCTTGTGTTGTCATCAACTACGTCAAGGAGCTTATCGTTGGAAACTATGATGAGTGAATCTACTGACTTCTGGAGTTCTCTGATTCCGCGCTCTGCGTTAGCAGCTCTCTTAGCACCTTCGAATGTGAAAGGAGTTGTAACTACGGCTACTGTGAGGATTCCGAGATCTCTTGCGATCTGTGCGACTACGGGAGCTGCACCTGTACCGGTACCGCCGCCCATGCCTGCTGTGATGAAGAGCATGTCAGTATTGGAAATAGCCTCAGCGATCTCGTCTCTGGACTCTTCTGCTGACTTCTCACCAACGCTGGGGTCTGCGCCGCAGCCCAAACCTCTGGTAACCTTCTCACCTATCTGTATCTTGATCTCTGCCTTGTTACGTGCAAGAGCCTGATTATCCGTATTAATCGCGATGAACGTGACGCCCTGGACACCACTCTCGACCATTCGGTTTACAGCGTTGCTTCCGCCGCCACCTACGCCGATTACCTTAATGCTTGCAACATTAGATTCGTCCATTGAATAGCTGTGCTTGCTCTCAGACATCCTTTTGTTCCTCCGTATCCTTTTATAGTTCCAACCGATAATTGAAATAATTCTTGATTAAATAAATATTATTAACCATTCAAAATTTTAACCTAAACACAAGTTTCAATCAATACGCACAGTACGATTTACTGTGCGAATGTAAAGAAACTTTCATATTTATATTAGCACTAAATGGCTGAAAGCAAGTAATTTCAGTCGTATTCGTCGAAAATGTACTCGTCTCCGGTCATATCAAGGGCTCCGTCGACCGTGATCTTGTCGAATCCGTCGCCGTTAAACACGTAGAGAAGCCAGGCCGTCTTGTCTCCTATGGACTCCGTACCGTTAAGCTTTATCTGGATAAGGTGACCTGACGGTGAATAGATCGTCAGGAAGATATAACCGCTTGGAAGTATCCTTACTTCCGCAGTATTCTCAAACATCTGGTAATCGCCGCCGACGCTTGCGTTATCGGCAGCCAGTATGGCTCCGAGCACTATTATCGCCTTTTTGTAGTCGTTCATGTTGCTGATAACTACGGGTTTTCCGAGTTCGGCATATTTGACCTCAAGGCCGCAGATAACCGGCCTTACGTTCTTCCCGGAATCAAATGAGGAAAGCTCAAGAACTATTCCGTCCTTATCAAGGGCAGCATAGCCGTCAGGTGTCCTGATATAACAGATCTTACTGCGTTCCTTTACCTTTATCTCAACGGTCGAAGGGAGTTTGATCGTGATCCTGATGTCCTCGATATAAGGGTTTTCCTTCATTATGCGCTCTTCGGTCTTACCGTAATCGAGCTTTAAGATATCGAAAATATTTCCGCTGATGCCGCTCATGAGGTGGGAATCGTATTCAAGTCCGGCAGCAGCAAGGATCTCCTGGTCAGTTAAGGCGACATTGCCCTCAACTGTGGCATTTCTTACCCTGAATGCAGGATGGAATATGACAATGATGACCATGACAACGACTAAAACAGCCAGAAAAATCGCAAATATGCTCTTACCCGAAAGAGGAATGGCATCTCTCAGGTCAGTTTGCTTTGCAGGAGCAGTCTTTCCGGGAGCCTTCTGTCTGCGTTCTCCCGCCGGCTTGGCACCCTTATCTTCAGGCTTGGATTTCTTCTTATCAGGAGTCTTTTCTCCGGAACCGTCATCCTTATCAGGCTCTTGCCCTTCTGACTCTTCTTCATCAGACTCGTCAGAATCTTCTTTATCTTCAGACTCCTCACCTTTTTCTTCAGATGCTTTATTCTCAGCATCTTCGTCAGATGAAGGCTTTTCGTCATTTTCAGGCTTCTTGGCAGGCTCTTTTTCCGCTTCCTTTTCCGCCTCTTCCGGGGTCTCCTTCTCAGCATGCTTTTCAGCCTTTACTTCCGGTTCATTTTCTTTGCCTGATTCCTTTTTGGGTTCTTCTTTTTCTTTGGACTCTTCTTTTCCGGATGACTCTTCTTTGCGCTCATGTTTGGGCTCAGGTTTAACAGCCTTCTTTTCAGGCTTTTTGGCCGGGACCTTCCTGTCTTTTTTCAAGGTCTCCTTTTCTTCATCTGAACCGCTGTCGCGACCGAATAATCTGTCTAATTCTTTGTCATCCATAGGTACTATTGTATCAGTTTACTGACCATTACCAAGTGCCTCGATTATCGCATCGGTTATACGCTTTCCCGTATCCTTGATGGCAAGACCCAGACTTGCTTTTCTTATCTCTTCCTGTTTGTTGCGGTCGTTTAAAAGATCAGTCAGGATGCTTTCCAGTTTTCCCTCTTTTACATCGTTGTCGCTGACAACGATTCCTGCACCTTTTGAAGCAAGTGAATTTGCGTTATACGTCTGGTGATCGTGAGCCGCAAACGGATAAGGCACCATGATGGCGCAAGCGCCCGTGGCGGTGATCTCCGCGCATGTGACCGCGCCCGCACGAAGGATGGAACAGTCAGCCGCAGACATATAAAGGTCAGGTCTGTCGATGTATTCTTTTATCTCGAGATTAGGGAGTTTTCTGACTTCATCGCTTATCTCGACGGAATTGTGTTTTCCTACTGAGATCACAAAATGAATGTCCTTGAACTCTTCCTTTTTCGCAGTGTTAAAAACGAAATTTGTAAGCGTAGCAGAACCAAGAGAACCACCCATTATGAATACAAGTTTTGTATCTTCGGAAATGCCGAGTTCTTCTCTGGATCTTCCCCTTGTTCTTCCGAACATGTTGCTTCGTACGGGATTGCCGGTATAAACGACTTTTTTGGCTTTCGCGAAAATGGATTCCTGTCCGGGAAATCCCGTCATTACAAGAGCGCTGCCTCTTGCAAAGAGTTTATTTGCTCTTCCCGGGAAAGCATTTGCCTCATGGATCATTACAGGCACTTTGCACTTCTTGGCAGCCATTATCAAAGGCGCACTTACATAACCGCCCGTGCTTATGACCGCATCAGGTTTGAATTCATTTATGAGTTTAATGCACTGCTTCTTTCCGCGGTTGTTCGCGCTTATTGCTTTAAGTGCTTTAGGCGTGGGTTTATAGGGCATAGGAAGAGCTTCAACATCTTTGAATTCATAACCTGCTTTGGGTACGAGTTCACCTTCAAGTCCTATCTTTCTTCCCGTGAAAATGATCTTGCAGTCATCACCGTTTTCTTCTGCCACTTCGACAAGAAGGTCAGCAATGGCCAGGGCAGGATTTATGTGCCCTGACGTTCCTCCGCCTGTGATCATGAAGCGTCTTTCCATCAGTGTCACGCTCCGCGATTTAACATTCTCTTCTCTGCCTGTCTCTTCTTTCTCTCAAGACTTAATGTTCCGCTTCTGGATACAGACAGAATAAGACCGTAAGCGATAAGAAGTGTAACCTGCGCCGTACCGCCGTAGCTTACAAACGGAAGCGTTACACCCGTAGCAGGAATGACCTGCAGCTCAACCGATATATTCATTAAAACTTCGACGAATATCAGGGCCGTACACCCGGTCGCGATCGTCCGGGAGAACACGTCTTTGGCCCGCCAGCACACAATGACGCACATAATGAACATCACCATATACATCAGTATCAGCAAAACCCCTCCAACAAAGCCCGTCTCCTCAACATATATCGAGAAAATGTAGTCGTTCTGGGCCTCTGATACGTAGTTATATTTTGATCTGGAATTACCGAGACCAACACCCCACATTCCGCCTGAACCCAGTGCGTTGTGGGCGTTATCAACCTGTCTGGTATCGTCTCTGGTAAGACCTTCCTCTTCGTTATCGAGTTCTTCTTCATCCGCATTGAAGATAGCGATTCGCTTGAACACGTGTGCGTAGTTGTTCATGAATCTCTCACGCTTCTCGGCAGGTGTAAATGCAAGCACAAGGACGCCTAAGATAATGCCGACTACCGCAAGAATGGTCATTCCCGTAAACCAGGACTTCGCGGAGATCTCTGAAACGAGAGCGCACATGAAAACAACAGCAGCAACGATAATGAAGCATGAAAGGTGCGGCTGCAAAAGAATGATGATGTCGACGACGATACACATCGTTACCGGTATGATGAAGTCAACACCGGCATTAATGAGTGTCTTCGAAAGACGTGTCTTCGGTGACTTGATCCTGCCTTCGCTCCTGAGTCTTGCGATAGTTGAACGGTAACCTGCGAATGCAACGATAAGGGCGACTTTGATGATCTCAGAACCCTGAAGCTGGATAGGTCCGATGTTGATCCAGCGGCTCGCGCCGTGCTCACGTCCTACGCCGAGGATATGAGTTGCCACCGCAAGGCCGAAGCTCAGGATATATGCTGAATAGCAGATCCATTTCTGTCTGAAGAAGTCGATCGGGATGAATGCAACGATAAACATAACAACAAGCCCGGCAATTGTAAATCTGATCTGTCTGTTGAGAAACCACGTGGAATCCTGGAACTGGCCGTAAGCATCAGGACCTGATACAGAATAAAGAATGATCAGACCGAATACGAGCAGGACAAAGATCATGAGGATCATCGGGATGTTTGCTGACTTTACGGCCTTCTCAATGGATGCGGCATTGATACCGTCCATAACGTTCTTCGACGGCGGTTCGATGAGGCTGTCGATATCCGTTACAGGGGCACGCTTGGGCTCGGGATCATGGATCTTCTCTGTTCCCGGCATGTCAGGAATTATCGATTGTCTTTTCTTCTCTGCCATTTGTCAGGCATTTCCTTTCTCTATAAAGCTCTTTGCCACTTTCTCAAAACCGAAGCTGTGAGAAGCTTTGAAGAGAATTGCATCACCGTCTCTTACATAGTCTTCGAGACGTCTGCTTACGTCCTCCGTATCTTTACATTTTACTATTTCAAGCTTCATATTTATCATATGTGCGCCTCTGATAAAATCATCGGCATTCTCACCCGTGACAAACACTCTGTCAAAATCATACGAAGCGCAGTCCTTACCCGTTAATTCATGAAGGCCTGAAGCAAAATCTCCGAGTTCGAGCATACCGCCCAAAGCTAATACTTTACGGTGTCCCCTGGCCTTTTTGGAGAAATTGAGAAACGCATTCTCCATTGATTCGGGAGAAGCATTATATGCATCGTTCATGATCATATATTTTTTGGTTTCAGTGATCGCGCCTCTTCCGTCCATCGCACTTCTGTTGCTGATAACTTCAGCAATCTTCTTCTGTATTTCAGACGAACTTGTGATGCCGGTTATGTATGCACAGAAGATCGCAAAAAGCGCGTTTCTGATGCAGCTTTGTCCGTACATTCCGACGTTGAGAGGCACCTGGAATTCAGACCTCTCATCCATTCGCCTCAGCACAGCGTGGAAAGACATACCGCTGTCTGTCTCCTTAACGTCAGTTGCGGATATGACAAGCGGACAGGGAAGATCCTCTTCGGATCCTGCCATGATACCTGCAATGAAATTGTTTATCGGAAGTTCTTTTACGCAGTGATCGAAAAGTCTTCTGTCATCTGCGTTGACGGCAATGATACCGCCGTCCGTAAGTCCTTCGCAGATCTCCATCTTCGCTTTTAAGATGGCTTCCTTGCTTCCCAAAATACCGATATGTGAATAACCGACATTGGTGATGATCGCAATATCAGGTCTTGCTATCTTAGTAAGATAAGAGATCTGACCTTCGCCTCTCATGCCCATCTCGACAATAATGACTTCGCTGTCTTCAGGTGCGGAGAGAATAGTCTTGCTCATTCCGATCTCATTGTTGTTATTGGCAACTGTCGAATGAACTTTAAGACCGGTCTTAAGGACTTCGGTGATCATCGTCCTTGTCGATGTCTTTCCGACTGAACCCGTTATCGCGATCACCTTGCATCCGAGCTTGAATCTGTAGTGGTTTGCAAGAAGTCCGAGCGCTTTTATTGTGTCGTCGACAATGATCGCTATAGCACCGTCGGGTACTGCTTCCTCGTCGTTTGTAACAACCGCACAGGCACCAAGTTCTATTGCCTTTGCAAGGAATTTGTTACCGTCAAAATTCTCGCCCTGCAAAGCAATGAAGAGTTCACCTTCATTTATTGTTCTCGTATCAGTTGATACTCCGGAAACATTTATCGCCGTAGCAAAAACGATGGCATCGGTTTTTGATACCAGTTTTCCTCCGACAGCTTTCTTAACTTCTTCTAGGGTAAACATCATATATTTCTTTCCCGTTCTATTACTGCATCTCTTGCCTGTTCAAGGTCATCAAAATGGATAGTCTTATCAGCAAAGATCTGATAGTCTTCATGACCCTTGCCTGCGATAAGAACAGTATCACCTTCCAAAGCCATGTTGACAGCAAGTCTTATGGCTTTGCTTCTGTCAGATTCTATCTCATATTTTCCTTCTGTTTTGGATATGCCGGTAACGATATCCTGAATGATCGCATCAGGGTCTTCGTTTCTCGGATTATCAGATGTGATGACAGTATGATCAGACATTCTGCCCGATACTTCACCCATCTCAAAACGTCTTGTTTTCGCGCGGTTTCCGCCGCATCCGAATACAGTGATTATCCTGCCTTCGGTATATTCTTTGAGCGTATCAAGAACGTTCTCAAGAGCAGCCGCGTTGTGTGCATAATCGACCAGGATATTTACTCCGAGATCATTTTCAACAGGCTGCATTCTTCCGGGTACGCTTATCGTCTCCAAAGCTGTCTTCACCGCTTCGATATCTATTCCTTCAACATATGCTGAACAGATCGCGCAAAGCGCGTTATAAACATTGAACTTACCGGGAAGGGCTACAAAGATATCTCCCTTATAGTATTCAGAATCGAGTTCGAAAACCGTACCCGTGACATGACCTCTTCTTTCAGGTCTTAAATTACGTGCAACAAAATCAGCACTGCCTCCAACGGAATATGTAAGAAGATCAACTTTTCCTTTGCAGTATTCTTTTACTCTGCCTGCGACTTCACAATCGGCATTAAGGATTCCCATATCGCAGCTTTCAAAGATCTTCAGTTTGCATGTGATGTAGTCTTCCATATCGGGATGCTCATTAGGGGCAATGTGATCTTCATAAAGATTCGTAAATGCTGCAGTGCGGTACTTAAGACCTCTTACCCTGTCGAGCTTTAAAGCCTGTGAGGAGACTTCCATGACAAGATCAGAAGAGCCGTTCTTTACGAGCTTATCCATCATCTCATAGAGTTCTCTTGATTCAGGCGTGGTGTGTGATGAATGAATCTTCTCACCTGCGATGATGTTGCATACGGTTCCGATGAGTCCTGTATTCTTTCCGCTCTTTTCGAGTATCTCTCTTAACATAAAAGCCGTAGTGGTCTTTCCCTTTGTACCGGTAATACCGAATACGGCAATACTATTCTCAGGATGGTCATAGAAATTCGCGCTCAGATCAGCAAGATGTTTATGCGTATCTTCAATCTCGATAACGGCAGCGCCGCCTGATAATGCTTTCAGTTCTTCTTCCGAGAAGCCTTCTCTCCTGCTGTCTGCAACTATTGCAGAAGCGCCCTGTTCAATTGCCTTGGAGGCAAATGTATGGCCGTCTACGGTAAAGCCGCAGACACATACGAAAAGAGAACCTGAAATTACTTTTCTTGAATCAAATTCAACAGAAGTGATCTCTGTATCAAGATCACCGGAAATAAGTTTATATTCCAGTCCGCTCAGAACTTTACGCAGCTGCATTACTTATACCCTCTTCTGTTTTGTAGTGCGATACTTTTCGCGTATTGACCGACAACTATATTAAATCAAAAAGATCCAATTCTATTGTGGCAAAAAGAATGAAATTAGCGTAGTTGACACAAATATGTTTGTGCGGCAGACCACTATGTATCATCTTCATCATGGTGTTCAGGCGGCAACGCGTCTGTAACACCGTCTTCTCCCCCGGGCACAGGTGTCGGAGTAGGCGTCGGCTGGGGCTGGCTTACTGTTCCGTTATTCGTCAGGGTTACGTAGATAATGTCACCCGCGTAAACCGTCGAACCTGATGTTACGCTCTGTGCAGTACAGATACCCTCAATGTCACTGTCGCTGTTGATCTTGCAGTTAAGGTTCATCTTAAGGCACGCTTCGATACACTCGATTGCAGACATTCCGATCATATTCGGAACTCTGGTTGTGAGCATCTGTTCCTGCGATACACCTTCAGGATAAAGAACAACGACACCGGTCTTATAAAGCGTGTGATAGTAGTCAGGATATGTTCTTGCGACGATGGTATCAGAAGTCATGTCGAGTGTTCCGTAAAGAGTCGAAAGTCCGTTTACGGAGATTCTTGAAGCTGCCTGTGAAGCGGGCATTCCGTCTACCTTCTGAACGTACCACTCCTTCAAAAGCTCATTGTATTCTTCTTCCGTGAATCTTCTCTCGACGCCCATGTAAGCGAGTGTACCTTCAACGATCTTGGCAGCCGTGGAAGCGGCAGAAGATGAACCTACGGAGAAATCTCTCGGTTTGTTTATTACTACGAGAACCGCGATCTTGGGATCGTAAGAGGGCGCATAGCATGAGAATGAAAGCACGTGTGCGCCTTTAAGTTCGCCGACGTCGATCGTGGATGTTGATGTCTTACCTGCGACTGAATATCCGGCTACCTTACCTGCAGAACCTGTACCGTCGGATACAACGCCTTCCATCAGGACTCTGACTCTCTTGCATGTATCTTCAGAGAATACCGTACGTACTACTTCAGGCTCGATCTCGTCGATGATGTTTCCTTCCGGATCTGTTACGTATTTAACGATGTGCGGAACAAGAAGGTCTCCGCCGTTGATGATAGCACAGTAAGAAGTAATGAGCTGGATAGGTGTAACCGTCGAAGACTCACCGTACGAGAGAACGGCCATATCGACTGCTGTCGGATTTTTATGAAAGATTCCCTTACCTTCAGCAGGAAGATCGATTCCCGTGTAATCATAGAAGCCGAGCATACGAACATAAGAATAGTATTTTGTAATTCCTATTCTGTAAGCAAGCTGCGTAAAGATAGGGTTACATGAGTTGTGGAATGCATCTTCCAGTGTCTCCATGCCATGGTTATAACCCATTGATTTCTGCATCCAGCAGGATATCGTGTGCTGTGACGAAATCGCGATCGGAGCATCATCAAACATTTCGTTTTCATTAGTGAGGTTTTCCTCGAATGCCATGCATGTTGTAAGTGACTTAAATGTAGAACCCGGCTCATATGTGTCGGAAACGCATCTGTTACGCCATGCATTTGCCATTACGTACTGAACGCGGTCTTCAGCACTCATGAAATTCCATGTATCCATATCAGTTCCGTACGGCATTGCATAAGGATCATTCAAGTCATAATTCGGAAGCGATACCATCGCATAAATGGCACCGGTATAAGGGTTCATCACGATCGCGCAGACACCGTCGATAGGATCATATTTATCGTATGCTTCCTTAGCAGCTTCCTCGGCAATTCTCTGGATACTTATATCGATATTCGTAACGATATTATTTCCATCTGTTACCGGTATCGTAGTGGCATCAGAATACGGCAGAACACCTCCTGTGATTTCATCAGTCTCAGAATATCTGTATCCGTCATAACCTGAAAGGACATCATTGTAATAAGCCTCAAGGCCATAAAGACCATTAAGGCTGACTCCGTCGTTTTTCGCATAACCGATTACCTGGGATGCGAGTGAACCATAGTTATAATATCTCTGGGGAACCGCTACAAAACCGAATCCCTTGACTTTATTATCTTTAAGATATGCTTCAAACTCATCCTTCGTAACCTGGGGAACGTTCTTTATGATGTCGCACCCTGCAACGTCATTTCTCTTATCGTTCTTATCAGTCGGATCCACAGGGATTATCGAATCCATCTTCTCGTAAGTTACGCCGAGCATGGAAACACAACTCTGAATGATCTGCTCTCTTGTAAGCTCGGTTGAAGTAACCATCTTGGGTGAACAGATTACGGTATAGTCATATGTATTGGATGCAAGAGGAACGAGGTTTGAATCGTAGATCATTCCTCTGCTCGCACTGTATGTCATGAGCGTCCACTGTTCATCAGCAGCTGCTCTTGCGTACTTGTCGTAATCCGTTACGGTAGTCTTGTACAGGACATAGATCAGATATACGGAAAACAAAAGAACGATGCCCGTTACGACACCGACCCAGGTCTTTGCCCAGAAGGTTGATTTCCTCTGCTTCGGAGCTTTGGGCTGAACTTCTTTCTGAGGCTGTTCAGGTTTATTCTCCGCCCGTGCCCTGACCTCAGATTCAGTAGGTATTATGGACTTGCCCTTTACGGGCATACTGTCATTATTTCTCGGGGTGCGCTGCATAGTAATCAGCCAATGCATCCTTGGAATCGTTTACTTCATCTTCATCGATTCCGTCAGAATTATAGTTTGCTCTCGTGCGGAGTGAATCCGTATTCGGAATCGGAAGATTGATGACCTGGTTCTGGTTAGGATCCTGCATTCCCAAAGCGATTGCCTGGGCACGGATAACGTCCATGTCTGCAATACCGTTTGCTTCCTCTTCCGCGTTTACGATCTCTCTCTTGATGGTGTTGATCTGGTCCTTGAGATTGGAATTGTCTCTTGCAAGCTCCGAGAGCTCTGTCTGAGGATTGAGCAGGAGCATTACGAAAAATCCCAAAAGGATAATGAGTCCAATCGATACGATCGTCTCGAAAAGTCTTCTTCCGGTCAGTCTTCTGGACTTCTTTTTATTCTCAAGTCTGACCTTCGGATCTTCGTGATCTTTTGCATACTGGACTGCTCTCTCGTGAACTGCTTCATAAGATACAACGGGATTCTCTTCAATGATCAGGGGTTCGTCTTCGATGACAGGTGTAACGTCAGGTAAGACTTCACCGTTCTTGTAAACAAGATTGGTCTTTCCGGCAGACAGCACTTCATTAAGCGCTTCATCATTTGCGCCCACATCGAAGCTCTTTATTTTTCTTTTCGATGTTACATTAACTGCCATTACCTTTTATACTTACCCTTTGTATTTATCAGTTGTACTGTTCGTTATCGTTTCTCTCGAAAACCCTGAGTTTTGAACTTCTCGCTCTCGGGTTGATGTCGATCTCTTCCTGTGTCGGTTCGATCGGCTTTTTGGTTATTACCGTGCCGAGTGACTTCTTGCCGCATACACATACAGGGAAATCTCTCGGACATGTACACGGGCTCTCTGCCGTTCTGAACGCTTCTTTGACTATTCTGTCTTCGAGCGAGTGGAATGAGATGATTGCCATTCTTCCGCCCGGTTTGAGCTTTCTTATTCCGTCCCGGAGAAGTGACTCAAGGCCGTCAAGCTCGTGGTTTACTTCAATTCTTATTGCCTGGAAGCATCTCTTGGCAGGATGCTGGTCCTCGCCTCTTCCGTGGCCCGGCATATATTCTTTTATAGCTGCAGCGAGTTCCGTCGTTCTTGAGAAAGGCTTTGTTTTTCTTCTCTCGACGATTCCGTCTGCGATCCTTCCTGCGTGATGCTCTTCACCGTATTCTCTGAAGATCCTCTCGAGATCATCTCTTGAATATCTGTTAACTACTTCAGCAGCTGTGAGCCATTCGTTAGGATCCATTCTCATGTCCAAAGGACCGTTCTTCATATATGAGAATCCTCTCTCAGCCGTATCGAGCTGATATGAGGAGACACCGAGATCCGCCATGATGCCGTCGACCTTGCCGACCTTAAGGCTGCGGATGATATCATCAATATCCTTATAGTCTGATTTAACGGGCATCCAGTCGATTCCTGCAAATGCCTCTCTTCTCTCCATGCATGCTGCAAGAGCTGCATCATCCTTATCTATCGAGATAAGGATTCCCTGCCCCTTCATTCTGCGCGCGATCTCGGCACTGTGGCTTCCTCCTCCTGCCGTACAATCGACGTAGATTCCGCCGGGTCTGACGTTAAGAGCGTCAACCGTCTGATATAGCAATACAGGGATGTGGTCAAAATCAGAGACCTTCAACATAATACTTCGTCTCCAATCCTTCTATGCCGCTTAAGTCGTGATCTTCGTTGTCATAGAAATTCTTTGTACAGATGTCTAATTTGCCGTCGTCATTAAAAACGCAGATCTCATCGCCGGGCTTAGCGCCGATCCTGTCCCAGAGCTCGCTGTTAACCGAAATGCGGCCCTGTGAATCAACACTGACTTCACAAGCCTCACCAATGATCGTTCTCTTGATCTTACGAGCATTGGCATCCATTGTATTGAGCTTTGAAAGCTGGGGCTTTACCACATTCTCAAAATGATCCTTTGAGTAAACGCACAAATAGCCGACATCGAGGCTGTTTGTTACTACAACCTCTGCGCCGAGCAATTCTTTTTGCTTCGAAGGGATAAAGAATCTTCCCTTAGCGTCTACTTTCTTAATGTCTCTCATTCTGAGTCTCTTACAAGCTTGATTTTGCGATGCTTGGAGGGTATCATTGCTGAAATCAGCCACTTTCCTCCACCAGAGTGGGAATTTTCTCCCCAAATCACCACACAGTTGTATTTTATTCGTAACATTCTTTTAATGCAAGGGGAATTTTGTAATTTTTCGGAAATTTGTTAAAAAAATTTTCCAGGCCGTTCCAGAGGGGACCATTTCCCGAGAATCTCATACAGTTGAGCGGTTTTCTGTATGAATAGCCATGTTATTCCTGAAGCGCTTTGCACCAAATATCCCGCGCTTTACCAATATTTTTTCTATTTTTGTTAAAACAGGAAATGATTTAGGAAAAACTGCCCGTTTTTTCCTAAACCTTTTCCTGAATTTGCATATTTAGGAAAACTTCCGTAATTCCCAAGATGCTTCCCAAATTGACTTGGAATTGATTATAGAATCCGGATAATGCAAAAATCGGACACGATTCAGACCAAAAACGTGTCCTCCCGGCGCACTCCAAGAAAAAGCGGCTATGAAAGCCGCCTAAAAAGTATTACTTTATTTCCTTATATTCAGGATACGAAGGTATCGCGCCTTTCCGCTGTACGCTTATGGCGCTGAAGCGGTTCGCGAAGTCCAGACATTCCTTGATTACCGGCAGAGAACAATCAGCGAAGTTATCCTTCCCCACTCCTGATGTTCTGAGCTTCCACAGGAACGAACCGATGAATCCGTCACCCGCACCGGTAGTATCGATCGCATTAACATCAGGACTGACAGACGAAACGCATCCCGAAGAAGTGTAAGCATCTGCTCCGTCTTTGCCCTTCGTAAGTATCACGAGCTTAACGTTACCCTTAAACAGAGCAGGCAGTGCCTCATCAATCGAAGAGGTTCCTGCAATGAACTCAAGTTCCTCATCTGATATCTTCACTATGTCGCAGTCAGGAATGAATTCCCAAATGACACGTTTTAATTCGTCTTTGTCATCCCAGAGCATGAATCTCAGATTGGGATCGAAGCTTATCAGCGCGCCCTGTCTTCTTGCTATGGTGACAGCAGCATGGTGTGCATCCCTCATCGGGAAGTCACCTAACGACACGCTGCAAAAATGCAGTGCATAACACCCATCCAGCATCTCGCCTGTTACCTGTGACGCGTCGAAAAGCATGTCGGCAGACGGATTGCGGTAGAACGAATACGTATTCTTGCCGTCTTTGGTCTGGCTTACAAAAGCAAGGGCCGTATTGGCCACCGAAGTATAAGAAATAAATGAAGTATCTACACCTGCATCATTCAGGGTTCTCGTGATGATGTCACCAAAAGGATCAAGCCCCAACTGAGTGATCATTCGCGACTTTCCGCCGAGTTTTGAGAATGCGCCGCACACATTGGCAGGTGCGCCGCCTGCCGCAGGCGAGAATGCACCTACTTCGTAAAACTCACAACCCTTCTTGTCAGGAATAAAATCGATAAGCGCTTCACCGATTGCAACAAGAGTGTCGTTCAGCCTCAATGCAGTAACAGTTGCTAAGGCACCGTTCTCTTCGATCTTTACCTGACGGTATTCGGGATAAAATCTTGTCGACATGACATAGCGGCCGTCATTTACATATATTTCCAATGACGATACATCTGCTATGATGCGGAGCGAGTCAAGCGAATCGAGTTTTATCTTCCGCTCTTTTCTGCCATAACCTTCACCGTTCGCGAAATGCAGACTGAATACTCCTTCAGATCTATTCCATGTGATCTCAGCACCTGATACCGACAGTTTGAACTCCGATGCAAACTCTGATGCATTGACTTCAAACGGAAGCCCTTCCCAGGCTTCGCCGTCAACATTCTTTGCTTTCTTCTTCAACGAAGATAATTCACGGATAGGATTCTGCAACAACTTACCGTCAGCACCGACGCTTAATTCGCGCGGCAGCGTCAGACAATGCTGCCAGCCAAGTTCAACGGTCGGATTGGAATATGAATCGTCACCTATGCCCATCCATCCGATAAGAATTCTTCTTCCGTCAGGCAGTGCAAAAGTCTGCGGCGCATAGAAATCAAAACCGTAATCAAGTTCTTCAAAACCATCAAGAGCATCGCCGTTAAATGTATAGTATCCGCTTTGGAATATATTCTGAAATCTGAATTCACCTTGCGGGATTCCCTGCGGACAGAAAGTCAGGAACTTTCTGCCTTCCAATTCAAACATGTCAGGACATTCCCACATGTAGCCCATATCAGGGGCAGTGAGGCAGCCTTTGTATTCAAAGGAATCAATGTCCTTTCCTTCATATAGAAGAACGCATCCTTTATCGTCAACGGTTCGCGCTCCGAGAACCATCTTATAAACGCCATCTTCAAAACTTACTTTGGGATCTCTTACATGGCACGAACAAAACGAAGGATAATCACTGTTTCTGAGAAGGACTTTTTTAGATGACATCTCATAGCCGTCAGAAGAAGTGACATGTATCACATTCGCACCGCGTCCTTCAAGAACATAATCGTAATCACCGTCTTCCATTACGTTGCCTGTATAGAAGAATTCAACATGATCTCCGAACGTCACGGCAGAACCGGAGAATACACCGTCCTTGTCTTCAGGAAGGTCGGCATCAAGAACGATGCCTTTGTATTTCCACGAGAGCAGATCAGAACTTACATAGTGGCCCCAGCACCTTGTACTCTCACCATTGGGAGTGCCGGGCGAATACTGAAAATAAACGTGATAAAAGCCGTCAAAAAAACACAGTCCGTTCGGGTCGTTCATCCAGCCTTCCGGCGGTTCGATATGAAGATTCTGTCTCCACTTACCCTTCATGACAAATCCTCCTGACGTCAGGTATTCCGCGACATTGAAATATTGAGTATAACCCCGAATGCAAGATAATTGATCAGCATGGCCGTGCCTCCGTAACTGATGAAAGGAAGCGGGATGCCCGTGATGGGAAGAAGTCCTACTGCCATGCCCATGTTTTCGATGTAATGGAATGCGAAATATCCGGTAAATCCCGTCAGCATGTACGAAGCGGATTTGGAAGGAACCTTGGCCGCAACGTAAAGACATCTGCACAGGAAGAAGAACGCGAGAACTATGACGGCGGTAGTGCCGATGAATCCCATGTGTTCTGATATGGCTGCGAAAATAAAGTCACTCTCCTTAACCGGAACGCTCGTAAGGATTCCCGTGTGGTTTCCGGTAAGACCGCCGGAAGCGATGGCAGCTTTGGACTGCATCAGGTTATACTCCGAACGCGGGTCTGATCCCTGGAAAACGAGTGACAGGATCCTGTCCTTCTGATAAGGCTTTAAATAGAAGAACCATACCGCAGGAACAACGATAACGATTATGGATGAGAACGCAAGAAGAAAGTATCTGTATCTTACGCCCCACGTAAACAGCATGCATACGAATGTAAATACTATAACCATCGCCGTACCGAAGTCAGGCTGGGCAAGGATGAGGAGCATCGGCGGCGCATAAACTGCAGCCATGATGCCAAAGCCTTTAAGGATCGTATATTCCTTGTTGTGCATCGACTCGAAAATATCAGCCGCCACCATGATGAGACCAAGCTTGGCAAGCTCGGATGGCTGGAAGTTACCGATGATAGGAAGATTGAGCCACGAGTCAGCACCCCAGGATGCAGCTAATGAATAACCGTCGATAGGTACAAGGATCAAAAGGAAAAGCGAAGCCGCATATAAGATTCGTCCGACGATCTTAAGCAAGTGTTCGTCGAGCAAACTGATGACGAGAGCGCCGATGATACCGCCTACCGTGGCAACTATCTGTCTGTAGTAGTTACCGGGATATGCGGCATAACCTTTTGAAAGAACTTTCTGAAGAACATAAAGGCCGATTATCGTCATTGCCAGCACGGGCACGACAAGATAATAGTCGACGGTCTTAAGACCGTCTTTCCCGCGAAGTCTAACAACGCCGGAACCAGCCTTATCCATTATTACTTCTTACCTTCTCCTGATGTCTCTTCTGCAAAGAGCTTCTTGGGGAAACCCTTCTTCTCGAATCTCTTGGTTCTTGCATATGCAATATAAATGAGGGCAGCAATGACAAAGATCAAAGAGAGAAGCTGTGAGATTCTGATGCTCGTATGACCGATATAAAGAGAATCCGTTCTCATGCCTTCGATGAAGAATCTTGCTGTTCCGTAAAGTGCGAAATATACGCATGTAGTCTCAAAAGGAATCTTCGAACGCTTTCTGATATAAAGCAGGATAAAGAAAATCGCGAGGTCTGCGAGTGACTCGTAGATAAATGTCGGATGAACGGGCATTGTCGATACGAGATTCGGGCACTCTGTCTCAAGGTAACTCTGGATAGTAGAACTTGTCATGCCCCAGGGAAGTGTTGTAGTAGTACCGAAGCACTCCTGATTGAAGAAGTTGCCCCATCTTCCGATAGCCTGACCCAGAGGCAGATATACCACGCAGTAATCAGCAAGTTCCATGAAAGGGATCTTTCTTACGCGGCACATAACGATGGCGCCGATGAACACGAGGATGACACCGCCGTAAATTGCAAGTCCGCCGGATCTTAAGTCAAAGATAGCCTTTAAGTTCTTGCCATAGTAATCCCAGTTGCATGCGACGAAATAAGCTCTTGCGCCGATGATCGCACAGGGAATAATCATAAGGATCGTATCGTAAACAAGTCCCTCAGGAAACTTCAGGCTCTTGGCCTGCTTAACAGCCAGGATAACGCTCAGCACAAGCGCAGCGGCGATCAGGAGACCGTACCAGTAAACCTCAATGCTTCCGATGGTAAATGCAACCGGATTAACATTCAGTGTCCATCCCAGTCCCGGGAACTTAACATCAACGTAATTTATCATGTTTCCTTATCCTCCCTGCCCTTTTAATAAGGGTCAGTAAATCCCTGATATATTACCACAAAAAGAAGTATATAACTTTCGGCACTTCGTTTTTGCGGTTTAAGTGTGGTTTTTAATGTATTCCAAAGCCTGTTTCTTATTAAGATTTACGGCATTTATAAGCTCTTCCTTGGAAGTCATCTTCGACTCGGGCCTTAAGAAGTGCATGAGCCCGATCTCAAGATCAGCACCGTAGATATCTTCGTCAAAGTCGAAAATATATGTCTCGACGACATCGTTTACGGCATCTTCAAGCGTAGGTCTTCTGCCTATGTTTGTTACGCCGTAAAGAATTCTTTTTCCCAGGTGCACGCGCGATACATATACGCCTCTTCTTACGACAAACTTATCTTCCGGCACGATGATGTTGGCTGTCGGAAATCCCATCTGCCTGCCCATCTGCTTGCCCTGAACGCATCTGCCGGAATAAACATAATCTCTTCCGCCGCACAGGTCTCTTGCAAGATCGGCATCGCCTTCAGAAAGCGCATCCCTGAGCCATGTCGTGGATATCTTTTTATCCGTGCCTTCAAGCAGGTGATCCTTAACAACGATAACTCTTATGTCGTTTTCCTTAGCGAATGCTTTTATCATGGCGACATCGCCCTTTGCGTCTTTACCGAACCTGTAATCTTCGCCCATGATGAGCGTATCGGCAACGCAGCGGTAAAGCAGGATGTTTCTTAAATAATCTTCCGGCTCCATGTCTTTAACTTCATCAAAATCCAATACCAGAAGTTCGTCAGCACCTGTCTGACTTACGAGCTTTAATCTTTCGGCCGGAGTATAAAGAGTCTTGCTGTCCTGCTTGAACAGATTCTTAAATGTCTGGACCGTTGAAGTAAGCCCGTCTCTTTCAGCTACTGAAACTGCTTTTTTGATTATGTCGAGGTGTCCCATATGAAGACCGTCGAACATGCCGAGTGCCAAAACTCGTCCCTTTGTTCCAAGAGGCAGGTCGTTAAGACTGTATGTATTGCATGCTTTAATCATGAGCGTAAAGCCTCTCTATTCTCATTATCAATTCATCTTTTTCGACTGCAGGGAAAACAACGGCGATAAGTTTACCTTCAGATGTTGCCCTGTAGTAGATCCGTTCTTCATCTTCGGGTTTTGCATCAAAAGGAAAAGCGATTTTTCTGCCGAACATGATGTCTTTTGTCTGCTTTGCATCAAGCTTTATCTCAGGCAGGAAAGTAATCATCTCAGAAGCATCTCGCACAAATGAGAAATCACCTGCTTCTACCATCTTCTGAAGTTCATCGGGAGTAAATGCATCCTTTACGCTGAACTGACCGTTAATGGTCCTTCTCAAAGATTCTGCGTAAGCTCCGTAACCTGTGATGTCACCGAGATCAGAGCAGATCGTTCTTATGTATGTTCCCTTTGAGCACAGACAGTCGAAATCAACTGCAAGTCCTTTTTCCGGAACTTCTATGTTTGTTATATCAAGGGAATAGATCGAAACGGGCGCAGGCTTCAGATCAGGCAGCTCGCCTTTTCTTGCAAGTTCATAAGCCTTTTTGCCATCGATCTTTTTCGCAGAATACGCAGGCGGAAGCTGCTCTTTTATGGCTTTGACTTTTAAGAATGCATCACGCACCGTTTTGTAATCAGTACGGGAGAGTTCATCAAGATCAGATTCAGTCGGATAGTTCTCGGAAATGAATTCTCCCGTCTTGTCCATTGAATCTGTTCTCGCACCGAAAATGCATCTGCAGGAATAACCTTTGTCAAAGCCTTCGCAGAATCTTAAGAACTTTAAGCCTTTGCCGACAAACACAGGAAGAAGACCCGTCGCAAACGGATCGAGCGTTCCAAGGTGTCCGACTTTTCTGGTGCCTAGAAGACCGCCGACGAAACGGTCGGTCTTAAATGAAGTCCATCCTTCAGGCTTATCTACAAGGATGAATCCGTCCTGAATCATAAAGCATCCTGAACCTTGCTCACGATTTCTTCGGCAAGCTTGTAAATATCGATATTCTTTGCAGTAAAACCTGCAGCTCTTAAATGACCGCCTCCGCCGTAGATCTCGGCAAATTTGGAACAGTCAAAATAATCCTGTGATCTGATGTTGCCTCTGATCTCGCCGCTTTCAAGTTCTCTCAAGACTATGGCAAGTTCAACGCCGTCAATGTCACGCATTGCAGATACAACATCATCAACACCATCTGGTCCGGCATTATATTCAACGAATTGTGAATAAGGAACCACAGTCATTGCGAATTTATCATCATAATAGAATTGAACTTCCAATCTTGCCTTTGCGGACAAACGGAATTTCTGCTTTGTCTTTCTGTCGAAAAGGTTATAGCAGACTTCTGAGATATCTCCGCCGAGTTCAATGAGAAGTCCTGCGGTTTCAAGCGTCTCGGGACGCGTATTCTTAAATGTGAATCTTCCGGTATCCGTAACGATTCCGGCAAGTACTGCCTTGGCGGCATTGGAAGTAATGATGTCCTTCATTTCCTTTCCGGTAATGGCAGAGATCTGCTCTGCTACATAGAAGACCATCTCACTTGCAGATGAAGCATCGGGATCGATCCAGAGATTATCGGATCTTAAAGTTACCGAAGCATGGTGGTCGATGACGATCTTAGGTTCAGCTGAATCAAATATCTCACCGCATATTCCCATTCTTGACGATTCGGAAATATCAGTCGCGATTACAGCACCAATCTTCTTGCCTGCAAGAGTTCCTGATGTTGTGAATTCTTCTGCAAGATGTGTATTACCGTCAGGACGGAAAAACAGATCTTCGATCCCTAAAAACTTCATGTTCTCAGGCAAAGCTTCAGGAATGGCAACATAAGCAGAAACTCCAAAGCTTCTGATCATGGAGCAGATTCCCGATGCCGATCCGACACAGTCTCCGTCAACGCTCCTGTGAAGAAAGACCAGTATTACCTCGTCATTCTGTTTGGCTTTTTCAATAACGCTTAAGATGTTTTTCGCGCTTCTTGCGCTGCCTTCTTTATAGCGTTCTCTCATTACGAATCTCCGTTCTAATCTACCGGGTAAAAAGGAATGGCAAAGAAGCAGTTACGCTTCTTCGCCACCTTCTTCCTTAGTTCCGTTTTTCTCTTCTCTTGCAAGACGTCTTGCTTCGTCTTCCTTGATCGTCTTATCGATCAAAGCCTCCATCCTGAGCGCATTGTTAAGAGTGTTATCAAGTTTGAAGCTGAGCTCGGGAGCAACTCTTAAGTTTATCTCCTGTACAGTCTCGTAGCGGATAAAACCTTTTGCATGTTCTATGGCTTCCATAGCTTCTTTTTGTGTTTTCTCATCGCCGTATACGGAGATGAACACTGTCGCATGAGATAAGTCGCGGCTCATCTTGACAGACGTAACAGACGTCAGCAAAGGAACTCTGGGATCCTTTAACTTTGTCGAGATTATTGTCGAGATGATCTTCTGGATCTCATCTCCGACTATCTCAGGTCTTCTGTTTTTCATATCAGTCCCTCTTAACTTCGACGTTGCCGAATGCCTCGATAACGTCGCCGATCTTAATGTCGTTATACTTCTCGACTGTAAGACCGCACTCGTGTCCGGATACTACTTCTTTTACAGAATCTTTCTCGTGCTGCAATGAACCGAGAACACCTGTATAAACAACGACGTCATCTCTGATGACTCTGACGTTGGAAGATCTAAGGATCTTACCGTCCGTAACATAGCATCCGCCGATAGTACCGATGCCGCTGACCTTGAAGAGCTGTCTGACTTCTGCATGACCCCAGACAACTTCCTCGATCTTAGGTGCGAGCATACCCTTCATAGCGTTCTCGACATCTTCGATAGCATTATAGATAACGCTGTAGAGTCTGATGTCTACGCCTGTTTCCTTAGCCTTATCAATGATCATCTGTGAAGGTCTTACGTTAAAGCCGATGATGATAGCGTTGGATACGTCAGCAAGAACGATATCGGACTCGTTGATCGCACCGACCGCGCCGTGGATAACATTGATCTTAACTTCTTCGTTTGTGAGCTTCTCCAATGACTGCTGTACGGCTTCGACAGAACCCTGGACATCAGCCTTGATGATGATGTTGAGCTCCTTAACGTCGCCTGCTGCCATCTGGGCTGCGAGTGTATCAAGGCTCATCTTGGATGATCTGTGGAGCTGCTCTTCTCTCTGCTTGATCTTACGCTTTTCAACGAGCTGTCTTGCTGTCTTATCATCGTCTACGGCATAGAGGATCTCACCTGCCTGAGGAACCTCAGGAAGACCTAAGATCTCAACAGGGATAGAAGGACCAGCCTTCTTGATAGGAGTACCCTTATCATCGTACATAGCTCTTACGTTACCGAGGATAGGTCCGCATACAACAGTATCGCCCTGCCTCAGAGTACCGCGCTGGATGAGAACTGATGCAACAGCACCTCTGTTCTTATCGAGCTTAGCCTCGATAACGGCACCCTTAGCCTGACCCTTGGGATCTGCCTTGAGTTCCATGACGTCTGCTGTGAGGAGAACGTTCTCGAGAAGTTCATCAATACCTGTACCCTGCTTAGCGGAAATAGGCACCATGATCGTCTGGCCGCCCCACTCTTCACAGATGAGACCATACTGTGTAAGTTCCTGCTTAACTCTGTCAGGATTTGCGCCCGGCTTATCGATCTTGTTGATCGCAACGATGATCTCTGTATTAGCAGCCTTGGCGTGGTTGATAGCTTCGATCGTCTGAGGCATTACACCGTCGTCTGCAGCTACAACGAGGATAGCGATATCGGTGAACTGTGCACCTCTTGCTCTCATCGTGGTGAACGCTTCGTGACCCGGGGTATCAAGGAATGTAATCTGACGTCCCTTGAGTCTTACGGTGTAAGCACCGATCTTCTGTGTGATACCGCCGGCTTCGCCTTCGGTTACGTTGGAAGATCTGATCTTATCGAGGAGTGATGTCTTACCATGGTCAACGTGACCCATAACAACGACGACCGGAGGTCTTGTCTCGAGGTTCTCCGGATTATCCTCATCGTTGAAAAGGATATCTTCCTCTGTCTTCTCTTCAAGAAGTTCTGCATTGATTCCGAAGCTGTCAGCAACAAGGCATGCCGTATCGAAATCGAGTTCCTGGTTGATAGTAGCCATAACGCCGAGTTTCATCAAAGCCATGATGATGTCGGAACTCTTCTTGCCTATACCTTCGGCAAATTCCTTAACCGTGATGAATGCAGGAATCTTGATCTCGGTGATTACCGGCTCAACGACAGCCTGCTGTGTTTCCTGCTTCTTTTTCTTCTTTCTGAATGAGAAATCATCGTAATCACCGTCACTGTTAACTCGTCCTGTGAACTGTGATGTACGGGACTGCTTTCTCTTATCGATGTTAGCGTTCTTCTCGCCGTCTCTTCTGTCGGCATTGTTATGCTTCTTGTCGAAAGCACTCTTCTCAGCATAAGAAGATCTGCTCTTCTTCGCATCTTCGATGGGAGCTTCTGCTCTCGGCTTGGGTGCTCTCTTAAACTGCGGACGAGAACCGTCTTCGTCCTTATCCTTATCAAAGCCTGCGCCGCCACCCTGCTTCTGGAATCCGCCGCCTCTGTTGTTCTGGTATCCGCCGGAACCGCCGCTTCTCATGGGGCTCTTCTTATCTCTTCCGGAATATGTGATAACAGTGGAACTTCTGATCGTCTCGCCTCTTGCGGGAACGTCAGGAAGTGAGATAACCGCAGAAGAAAGTCTGGGCTTTGAAGGCTCAGGCTTAACTTCAGGCTTCTTTTCTTCCTTTACAGGTTCAGCCTTAACTTCAGGCTTCTTCTCTTCTTTAACTTCTTCCTTGACTTCAGCCTTAACTTCAGCCTTTGCTTCAGGCTTTTCTTCGGGCTTTACTTCAGTTTCCTTCTTTTCAGGTTCCTCAGCCTTCTTTTCAGCCTTGGGAGCAGCAGCCTTTGGTGTCTTCTTGACAGGCTTTTCTTCTTCCTTATCTTCAGAAGCAGCCTTTTTGGTCGTCTTCTTTGCAGGTTTTTCTTCAACCGTATCTTCAGAAGCTGCTGCCTTCTTTGCTGCAGTCTTCTTTGCAGGCTTCTCTTCTGCCTTTTCTTCGGAAGCAGTCTTTTTGGTTGTCTTCTTTGCGGGTTTTTCCTCAGCCGCCTCTTCAGAAGCTGCTGCCTTCTTTGCTGCAGTCTTCTTTGCAGGCTTCTCTTCTGCCTCTACGGGAGCAGGTGCAGGCGCCGCAACTTCAACCTTTACTTCTTCTGCAGGAGCTTCAGGTGCATCTTCAGTCTTTTTCTTATGTACACGGCCAAGTCTCATCTTCTTGGTGCCGGATACGCCTCCGGCAGTCAGGCCGCTCTTCTTGTTCTCATTATCTTCACTCATCAAGTATCTTCCTCCTCGTTGATATTCTCGAGTATGGCGGAAATCCCTTCCGCAAAGCTTTTGTCCGTAATAGCCGCAACTGTTCTGTTTGGCTTGCCTAATGCATCTCCTAATTCATCTGATGTTGCAAAACTGAAGCAGGCAATCTCTTTATCACTTGTCATGTTCTTCAGTATCTTATCAAGAGAGTTCCTTGAAATGTCACGGGTTATTATCAGCAGCTCGACATTGCCAGAACGGATTGCTCCTTTTACCGCATCGCTTCCCGATACGACTTTTCCGGCGCGGGCTGCAAGCCCTATCATTCCAAATGCTCTTTCCTTTTCAGTCATCAGTTCTCTTTGATTCTTTCCAAAAGTGATTTTGCAAGGGCATTTATCTCTTCATCTGTCAAAGGCTTCTTAAGTCCCTTGGAAAGCTTTGCTGCCTTCTTAAGCTCAGCAGTTATGCATTCTTCCCTGGGACAGAGATATGCTCCTCTTCCGGAAAGCTTTCCGGTTGGATCGAACATAACCTCTCCTTCGGGAGTCATGACAATACGCAGGAGATCACTTTTATCTCTTACGGTTCTGCATGATACACAACTTCTTTGCGGCTTTTTCTTCATAACATTAACGCTCTGCAGGATTATTCCTTTTTGCCGGCTTCATCATCAACAACAGTGAAGTCATCGATAAGTGCCTTGGATGCTTCTACGCTCTCGTCAGACTCTTTCTTGATATCGATCTTGAAACCTGTAAGTCTTGCAGCGAGACGTACGTTCTGGCCGCTCTTACCGATTGCAAGAGAGAACTGCTGGTCAGGAACGATAACCTTGGCGTATCTCTCGACTTCTCCGTTCTCGTTTGTTGTGATCTCTGTATCAACTCTTGAAACCTTTGCAGGCTGGAGAGCTTCGCTGATGAAGAGAGCAGGATCTTCCTTCCAGTCAACGATGTCGATCTTCTCTTCAGCAAGCTCGTTCATGATCTGCTGGACTCTCTGGCCTCTCTGGCCAACGCAGGAACCCTTTGCATCGATATCGGGATCTTTTGAGTAAACAGCGATCTTTGTTCTTGAACCTGCTTCTCTTGCAACTGATCTGATAACAACATCGCCAGCCTTGATCTCAGGTACTTCAAGCTCGAAAAGCTTTGTCACGAGTCTTGGATCGGTTCTTGAAAGAACAACAGAAGGTCTGCCGTTTGCTTCCTCAACGCCCATTACGAGGAACTTCATGATCCTGTCCTGATCGTAATGCTCGTTTCTGTTGTTTCTGATCTGTCCGTCGTGCTTAACGATAGCTTCAGCACGGCCGATATTTACATATACGTTTCTTGCGTCCTTACGAACGATGGTGCCGGAAGTGATCTCGCCGATCTTGCCGGAGAATTCCTTCTCGATCTTCATGCTCTCAGCATCTCTGAGCTTCTGGTTGATAGCATTCTTGGCGGCGCTTGCAGCAAGGCGTCCCAAGTCTTCAACATCGATACCGATCTCGATCTCATCTCCGACTTCAACATCCTCATATCCAAGCTCCTTAGCAGCTTCGATGGAAATCTCGTTTGCCTCATCTACTACATCGTCAACAACTTCAGCGAGCTTATATACATAGATCTCGCCTGACTCTCTGTCGATCTCGGCACTTACGGACTTGATATCCTGCTTGTTGCCACCGAACTCACGTCTGTATGCAGCTACAAGACCGCTCTCGATCGCCTGGAATACTTCTTCCTCGTCGATGTCTCTTTCCTCTGCGAGGAGCTTAACGAGACTGACTATTGTATCCTTAGGTTCCTCTTCATTCTTCTTTCTGGGCATTTTATATTTCCTCCTGCTTAAAATTCTATGTGACGTACGGCCTTAGCGATCTCCTCTAATGCGAGGGTCAGCTCTTCTCCGTTATCAAACACAAATGTTGCCTTATCACCTTCTGCGCCTTTGATGACCGCAGTAAAGTTCTTCTTGCCTTCCAAAGGCTTATAGAGAGTAACGTCTGCTTTCTCTCCAATGTATCTGTTGTAGTCCTTTTCCGTCTCCAGAGGTCTTGTAAGTCCTGGAGAGGATACTTCAAAGAAATCAGGATCGATGGAAGCTGAAGCATCGATGACGGGATCTACCGCACGGCTTACAGTCTCGCAGTCATCGATTCCGATGCCGCCCTTTTTGTCGATGTAGAGCGTCAGGACCATTCCCCTGGCTTCTTTAACATAAGAACAGTCAACAAGGTCAAAACCGAGTCCGGCTACGACAGGTTCAGCGAGTTCAAACGCTTCCTGTGCCACCTTAGATCTTTTAGCCAATTTATTTCTCCTTTTACAACAAAAAACGGACACGCAAAACGCTGTCCGTTCGATAAAAACTCTTTTATGAACTCGGTAATTTTACCATATTGGAAAAAATAACGCAAACTGAAAAATGTTCCTGATTTTTTACATTTTAATATTCATTTCAGGTGCCAATTATACTAAAATAAATATATCCAAATATCCAATGGAAATATGATCCCCAAAGGAGACATTTTATGATTAAACTTATTGCAGGACCTAAGGGCACGGGCAAGACAGCAAAGCTCGTCGATGACATTAACGCAGTTGCGGCTACAGACAGTAACGTAGTATGCCTCGAACGCGGTAACAGATTAGACCAGCTTCTCAAGCCCACAGTTCGTCTTGTAAATATGAAGGAATACCCCATCGAAGGTTTTGACCAGGTTCTCGCTTTCATCTGCGGCATCTGCTCCAAAGATTACGACTTAACACATATCTATGTTGACGCGATCTGCAAAGTTGCTAACAACTACGATCCCGAAGGTCTTGGCGCATTCCTTTTGAAGCTTGACGCATTCTTGAAGGACACACCTGTTACAGCTACTATTCTTTACAGTGGCGAGATCGACAGCCTTCCCGAAGAAGCAAGAAAGTTTGCCTGATCTACAATTTAATAACGTAAAACTTCCCGGGTATGTTATGCAGCCCGGGGTTTTTAATAACAATCCATCAGGAGGGAAAATATTATGGGTTTAATTTCAGAATTCAAGGAATTCGCACTCAAGGGCAATGTAGTTGATATGGCTATCGGTGTTATCGTCGGTGCTGCATTCAAGGATATCGTTACTTCCTTTACAGACAGTTTCATTAATCCTTTGATTGCTTCTGTCGGCGGAGCTGAGATCGCAGGATCTATCAGACTTCCCTGGGTCGATTACACAGGTCTCACTCTCGAAGAGATCCAGAGCCTTTCACTTAACTATGGTGCATTCTTAACAGCCATCATCAACTTCCTTATCATGGCTATCATCCTTTTCATTATGCTTAAGGCTATCAATACACTTAAGAGCGGCATTGGCAAGAAGCTTAAGAAGGGCAAGAAGGAAGAACCCGCACCTGCACCTGAGCCGTCCGAAGAAGTTAAGCTCCTCACTGAGATCAGAGACTCCCTCAAGGCACAGACAGCTAAGAAATAACATCAGGTTACTTTACTTAGAGATTAAAGGGCATCTCATCCGAGGTGCCCTTTTTGATGCTCAGTTATTCAGTTTTTCTCCAGCATACCGATTGCTTCGTAAAAGTCTGCCGCCCTGTCAGTCCGGATGAGGATAAGCACACTTTCCATGTAATGCTTCGTCCTGAATCTTAACGGAACGAGATTCTGATATTCGCTGACGCCTTTTTTCTTGACGGTGAGCTTTCTCATAATCTCTGCAGTATGTGTCTCAAGATCTCTTTGTCTCTTACGGATCATGTATTCCTCTTCCCCAAGCTGTTCGTTAAGCCTGTCTCTTTTGCGGCTGGCATGAATACCGCCAAAGATCAGAATACCGACAGCAGCAGCTATAGCAATAAAAAATGAGGCGAGAAATCCGTCCATATCATCATTTCCGGCACTGATAACGATGCCTATAATATAAACAACGTTAAGAGCAAGGTATGCTAAAATGAAAAACGGCCAGAAAAATCTGAATATGGAATAACGTCTGCCTGATAAGACAACAGGTTTCTTAAGCGCTGTCTGATTATCGTTAATCTCCCTCTGAAGTCTCTCGATAGCCGAATACTCATCCCTGAGTTTTTCAGCAAGTGCAATGCTCTCTTCTTTGCTCATCTGTGGACGTGCCTGTTCAGATACCACAGTTTCTTTGCCGGTTTCAGCTACAGCATACGCTTCCGTATTTGCCTGCCTGTCGATCCGTTGTCCGCACAGGAAACAAAATACATCATCTTCTTTGAGCTGTGCCCCGCATTTTCTGCAATAAGCCATATAAATCTCCCCCCCTGTAATCTATTCCGGAATGAATTCCACAACATTCACGGTTAAAAATAAATTATACCAACAAAAACGGTCGGGATTTGTAAATTCGATCCCGGCCGTTTATGGATTTATTTAAGATTGCGGATCAATCTTTCTTCTTCTTTTTGCCCTTGTCCTTTTTCTTCTTTTTCTTGCTCTTCTTCAACTCTTTGTCAGTGTCATCAGAAGAGTCTTTTGCCTTCTCTGTCTTTTTCGAGCCTGACTTAAGAGATTCAATACCTGAAAGGACAAGATTGATCGTGTCTTTGTTTACGGAGTAGTAAGCAAATCTTCCTCTTCTTTCTACATTCACAAGACCTGCTTCCTTAAGGCATGACATGTGATGTGACAAAGTAGGCTGTGTGAAATCGAATTCGGAAAGGATGTCCTTTGCCGTAAGTTCGCCTTTCGAAGATATCAGGGACAGGATCTTAAACCTGACACTTTCTGACAGTACACTTAATACTTCGATAAGCTGCTTGTCGATCTCAACCATATGATTTATCAGGCAATGAGCTGATCCTTGAGAGCTTCTTCGAACTCACCGAGATTTGCGCAAGCGATGATCTCAGTATTGTCTTCTAAAAGGATCTCGTCTTCGCCTCTTACGAGAACGGTCATCGGAACACCCATCTTGCGGAGAAGAATGAGCTGGTATTCCTTGGATGTCTCAGAGGAGAGATACTTGCAAAGAAGTCTTAATACCTGCTTTGCGTCTTCGAGATAGATTCCGGAAAGCTTCATAAGATGATCGATTACATACATCGCGAAAACATCGTTGAAGTCAAGAAGATCCTTCATCGGGAAAACAGAAGTGAATGCTGTAAGTGACATTCTGCCAACGATCTCGAGATCTTTGAAATCCTGCATGGGGATCTTGAAACTCTCTACGTTAGCAGAGAAAAGCTCCTGCATCTGGTCAACGGAAAGCTCGCTCTTGAGATCCTTAATGCGCGCGATCCTTGCGGTGATCTTCTCTTCGGGGAAGAACGTAGCCTGTCCGATCTCCGTTGCCTTATGAATAAACCAGCTCTCGGGAATCAGGCCCTGACGCTTCCAGCGGTAGAGCGTACCATAAGAGATTCCTTCCTTAGTAAGCAGATCTTTCTTTGAAATAAGTCTGTCGTCCATATAACCATTTCCCCTCTTTTCTTATCTTGATATCCCGATTGTAGAATAACAATGTTACAACCATGAGACATCAGGATAAAAAGAAGGCAACAAATAAGGGCTGCCCCGCATTCAAATGCAGGACAGCCCCAAGGTTTACCAATGTTACGATCTGAAAGATCAGCCTATGTTTACTGAACCGGCGATCTCTCTTAAACTGCTCAGAACGTTACTTCTGATCTCTGCAGGAAGAGCAACTCCGATAACGATGAGTGCAATAAGTGCGATGACTATTGCGATGATGTAATAAGCAAGGATCGCCTTCTCGAAGTTCTTAACATTTCTGTTGCGTCCTGCAATAGAAAGGAAGATAGTAGCGATAAATCCGACAAACGGAATAGCGCTCAAGAATGCGAGCCAGAAATACTTGGATGTTGATACAGGTCTGTACTGCGGAGGGCATGCATCGATAAGTGCCTGCTGTGCAGCTCTCTTCTGTCTCTTCTTCTCAAGTCTGGCATCTGCCTTCTCTTTGGCAGCCTTTGCCTTCTCTGCTTCCTTATCTGCTGCGGCCTGCTTCTTGGCAGCCTCTTTTGCAGCCTGTTCCTCGGCCTTCTTGGCAGCCTTTGCAGCTGCGTCTGCTTCTTTTACTGCTTCCTTTGCTGCTTCTTTGCCTGCTGCGGAAGCTGTCACTGCAGCCGCTGCAACTGCTTCGCCTGCATCTATAGCCTTTTCTTCAGCTGCTTCTACAACAGTAGCTTCTTCCTTAGCAACCTCTTCTGCTGCTTCTGCAGCCTCAGAGATCTCAGGTTCCATCTTATCGTTCAAATCGTCTGCCATATGAGAGCTCCCTTCTTGTCATAATAAATTGAGTATATCACAAAACAAACCGCTTGTTTACTTTGCATACCAGCGGTGTCTTCTCCTGTAAGATCTTATTACGCGTACGAGTCCGTCGCAGATCGCGACCGATCCTACGATCATCATGTAAACCTTAAGAGTGCTTTCAGGAGCAAACAGGATGTAGATTCCGCTGACAGCCCAAACAGCGCTTAAGATTATCATAATGACAGCATATTTCCTGTTATGTGTCTTTTTCGCTTTGGCCATTCCGTTATAAGCAGCTGCGAAAAGCAAAGCCGCAAATATTCCGCTCGCCATGACAAAGAGAGCGCCCTCCTTTACAAACGTTATTACCGTGGTTGCTACAAGCGCAAAGGAAACAATTGCATCTACAAGATGAGGCTGGAAATTCCAGTTGTCTTTTTTCATTTTCTTTATGGTGAGCGAAATAGAAATAACCGTAGCAGTAACAAGAAGAATGCTTACAAAAAAGAAAAGGAATTCTTCAGGTATAAGAAAGCCGATGAGTCCGGCAATCATCATGGCAAGACCTTTTGCCAGTTCTGATCTTCTGAACTGCCTTACAACGCCTGATCTGTTTAGTTTTTTGCCTTCTCCGTCAAAGAACATCTGATCCGGCAATGCAGCAGCCGCGATTCTTAAGCCTCTATCGTCACCTAATACGACATTAAGAATTCTTTCCCATCCTTTGGTACCCTGGGCAGTGAATTCTTCAATAGTCTGAGTCCCGTCTTCACTCATGGAATCAAAGAATGCATTGATGAATCTTCTTCTCTCGTTAATGTCAACGGAATAGATCCACTTATCGATACCCATGTTGATCCTTTCAGCCAAAGGATCCAGACCTTCAGCTGATAAAAGAAGATCACCATGGTCGATCCCCCAGGAGCAGAGTTCATGCTGCTCGGCCATCTGCTTGTCACTTTTGACAATGTAACTGTCATCTATCTCCGGCGCAAACAAACTTCCGACAACTGAAAACTCGGGAATGATCCTCGTAGTCTTGGGATTTGCTCTCTTGATGAGATCTTCTTTTAAGACTTCCGGACAGAATCCGGGACCGTCATTGGAATAAATATGTTCAACTCTGCCGAAAAGATCATCAGGCAGAACAGCTGCAGCATAAACCGCGAGATTACCGCCTTTTGAATGACCTCCGACAAGTACGGTATCAAACGATTTAAGAGCATTGCGGAGATAATCTTCTGCCATGGTCTGCGAAGAAGTCAGCATAAAGCTTGTCATGAAATCTTCCTTCCAACCGGCAATAGTGCTGTCCGTGCCTCTGTAAGCTACAAAGGCCCAGCCGCCTTTCTTCTCGGGCGAGAAAGTCATTGCGGAAAACTGTATAGAGTCTTCTTCGTTGAGAATATCCGTGAAGGAGGAGATATAAAGGTCGCCGAATCTTTTCGAGTTGGCGGCAGCCTTTACGAGCGCCGTAAAACGCTCGCTGTCATCGGGTGCCATTTTCCTGATCGAAAAACCGAGATTGGTAAGCGACATGACTGCTTCCCTGAGCGTCATTACACCGCCTTCTTCGTTGATCTCGGGAATGTCTTTAAGGTCGAGATAAGATAACTGACAGAGCACGATGTTATCGACTCTTGAAAAGGGCCTGCCTTCAAAGCCGGTACCGCCTACCCAGCGGACATAATCAGTTATGTTATCCATACATTAAGATTATCTGTTTTCTATTGAATAGTAAACAACTCCGTCTTCAAGTCCGCCCTGCTTAAGGATTCCCATCTCTTCTACGGTAACGCACTGGAAACCTGCATCAACAAGCGCGGGAACGATCCTAGCCGTTGCATTGGCTGTAGATTCATAGAGGTCATGCATAAGAACTATGTCTCCGTCTTTTACCTTGCCGACTATTGCATTATAAACCTTATCCGCATTTCTGCTCTCCCAGTCACGTGAATCGATGCTCCACAAGATGATCGGGCATCCGCATACTTCCTTAAGCGTTTCATCCCATCTGCCTTCAGGAGGTCTTAAACATGTGGAGGGCTTACCTGTAATCCTGATAAGCTCGTCATCTGTTCCCTTAAGAGCATCCAGCTGGCCTTCTCCGTCAAGATCGGTAAGTCTGTTATGGCTGTATGTGTGGTTGCCCTGCTCACAGCCAAGCTCATATTCACGGATGGCAGCTTCCTCATTCCAGGAGATCCTGTCTCCTACGATGAAGAATGTACACCTCTGTCCGTATTCCTCGTAAACGTCGAGGATTGCATCCGTATAGATCGAAGGACCGTCATCGTAAGTTAAAGCGACCATCGGCTGGTTGCCGTCAACCTCACGTGTGATATTGCCTTCATCATCGAAATAGTAAAGGTGATTATCTCCGACAGCTCTCTCATTTTTGATCATCTTGCCTGCGATAAAACCATGTCTTGAACCTTCAACTTCAATGATACCGTCGATTCCTTCACCGGTTATCTCATCAAAATAATATCTGTCTTCTTCGATATCGACCCAGCCCTTAGTCATGAGGCCTGTATCTTCATCAAAGTAATACTGCTTGTCCTCGATTATCTGGAGGCCCTTTGATACCTTTCCGGTGTCGGGATCGGCATAATACTTTCCGTCCTCATTGCCGAACAGGCCCTTTGTAACAGTGAAAGTTTCAGGTGAGAAATAATAAAGGCTGCCGTCGATCTCGGTCCAGTCTGAAGCGGCATTACCCGTGTTGAGATCAAAATAGAATGTACCCTCATCAGACTTATACCAGCCTGTCTTCATGATGCCTGTCTCAACACTGTAGTATCTGAGAGCACCGTTTACGGTCTGGAAACCTGTCATCATTACACCGTCAGCATCAAACAGATACTTGTTGCCGTCGATAATGGTCTCGCCCTTAGCCATGATGTGGGTTTCTTCATCAAAATATCGTCTGGTTCCGTCTTCAGGCATAACGTGCATACCTGAATACTCTTCGCCATGTTCATCGTAATAGAAAGCAGCATCACCGGAATAGACCCAGCCTCTGTTCGCGCCGGACCTTACTTCACAACCCCATGCAACAGTACTGAGAACAGCTGTAATAACCGCCATGACAAATACTGCAAAAATATTCTTAACCATATCAATCTCCTTGTGATACTCCTATATTCCCCTCGCTAGTTTATCACGGTGTCACAAGCAGTTGTGGTACATTTATGTTACAGAATAACGGACCGTTTTGCCGTTTATTTATGCACGCTGATTAAGTTCCGCGCACCTCTTTAAGAAGGCTCTTAAGCAGAAGATACCTTTCGTATTTCTCCTGCTTTGCAAAATGAACCTCACGGCTCTGAGGATTGGTATTATCAAAAACAAGGCTTGCGGCCTCATCACCGAACTGCTCGATGGTAAGGTCATACTGTTTCCCGTCTATCACATTATAGCAATGGTAGTTTCCGCCGGGTCTTAAGATCCCATATACTTCTCCTCCAAAGATATCCTGAACAAGAAAAGCAGTGATGGAGCACTGTCCCAAAGTAATGTTGTCTTCACTCCAGTCAACACGAAGCCTCGGCGCACATGTCTCTATCCTCCAGATCCCATCCGACAGCACATCGAAAAGATCCAGAAGCGAATCGATCCTGTATTCACTGTTATCAACCGGCTTTACTGTATCTGCAGTCCCGTGCCCGAGAAACTTATAATCCATGTTTGATCTCCGTTTTGGTTTTGGAAATATAATACACGCGTGGGGTCGTGGTTGCAAAAGTGCGGGCGTACCTACTAAATCGCGAAAATGAAAAATAGTAGGTATGTTTTCGAGATGTTAGCGTGCGTGAAACCGAAGAACATACCTACTAAAATTCGAAAACGCAAATTAGTAGGTATAGTTTTCGAGAAAATAGAGTGATTTTGAGGCTCGCGATACCTACTAAATTTCAAATTTGCATTTTAGTAGGTACATTTGCAAGAAAGTCGAAGTCCTGAATCCTCTTTTTATACCTACTAAATCGCGAAAACCGTTTTTAGTAGGTACTTACCCACTAAACTCCGATTTTTATAAAGTTAGTGGGTATTCTCATCGAAAACATAAACGAAAAAGAAACTAAAATACCCACTAACTCGGGATTTTCCGTCGTTTAGTGGGTAAAAAAGAGGCTGCCATTAAGGCAGCCCCCGGATATATTTTTAACTTGATCAGATATCAGTATTCAGGTTCGAGTAATCCGTAACCTCCGTCATATCTCTTGTAAACAACACATACTGAATTTGTATCACTGTCGAGATATACGAAGAAATCGTGTCCGAGCATCTCAAGCTGAAGGATAGCATCTTCGGATGTCATGGGTCTTAAAGCGAACTGCTTGCGCTTTGTGATCTTATCATCCTTCTCGTCAACGAAGTCGAAATCTGCTCCGCCGTCATCCTCGAGATAATTAACAATTCCCGGGAAGTCCTTCTTTCTCTTAAGGAACTTGGTCTTCTGTCTTCTGATCTGAGATTCAAGCTTATCGACTGTTCTGTCAACTGCTGTAAGGATATCCTCATCACTTGCCTCAGCCCTTAAGATCTTGCCGTCGAATTTCATTGTGATCTCAACGATCATCTCGGGACCTTCAGGTCTGATACGGACATTGAGTGAACCTTCATCGCCGAAGTACTTGTCGAACTTAGACATCTTGGAGGCGATCTTCTCTTCAAGTCTTGTACCGATGCGAATTCCGTTGCCCTGTGTAGTGATCTTCATAAAATCACTCCCTTCCGTTTTGAAGTTTCAAAAGGCTTTGACCTTTGATTAAATTATAAACGATTGAGGGAGCGAATTAAGTTAAATTTGTATTAATTCATCAGTCTTCGTGCTCAGACCAGATGTTTGCGCCGCCGCGGTCAAGAGCAACAAGGCCGGTACGGCACATCTCGATGATGTCGAACTTCTTCATATACTCGATGAATGCATCGATCTTCTGGCTGTCACCTGTGGCTTCGATGCTGATTGCTTCATCGGTGAAGTCGATGATCTTCGTGCGGAAAATATTTGTCGCTTCAACGATGTCAGCATGCTGCTGTTCGGTGTTCCTGACCTTTATGAGAAGAAGTTCTCTCTTGATACATTCTTCTGCAGAAAGAACGATGACCTTTTTAACGTTGTAGAGTTTACGGAGCTGGGACACAACCTGATCCTTCTCGTTCTTCTCTGCACTTAAAGTGATAGTGATACGGGAATACTCTGGAGATTCCGTCTCACCTACCGTGAGGGAATCGATGTTATATCCGCGTCTTGTGAACATGGCGGTAACACGTGAGAGGACACCATACTGGTTATCAACGTAGATCGCTATGATTATCTTATTTTTCTGCATCGCTGATATCCTCCCTTCTCAAGATGAGATTGTTGAATGTTCCGCCCGGTTTTAACATCGGAAGAACAACGCTGTCGGTCTTTATCGTAAGATCGATCACAGCAGGTCCTTTTACCTTATACGCTTTCTTAAAAGCTTCTTCAAAAGACTCTTTGTCGGTTGCTTTAAAACCCTTGGCACCAAAAGCCTGTGCGAGCTTAACGAAGTCTGTCTTACGGTCAAGCGTGGTATTTGAATATCTTCCGTCGAAGAATATCTTCTGCCACTGTCTTACCATTCCCAGTGCATGGTTGTTAAAGATAACTATCGTTACGGGAACATTGTATGTAACCGCAGTTGCAAGTTCGTTAAGACACATGCCGAAGCTTCCGTCACCTGTGATAAGAACGCTTCTCTTGCCTGTTCCCATATAGCTTCCGATGGCAGCGCCAAGGCCGAATCCCATGGTTCCAAGACCGCCTGATGTGATCCATGTGCGCTTGTTTCTGAACTTGAAGAACTGTGCTGTCCAGCACTGATGCTGACCTACGTCAGTAACGATCCTTGTGTCGGGTTTTACGATATCGGAAATGATGTTGATCGTATCACGCGGCAGGAAAGGAAGGCCTTCGTATGCATCTGCCTCTCTCTGCTTGAGCTGCTCAACTTTCTTGATCCATTCCGTATTCTTGCGCTGGGGAACTGCATGTGTAAGATGCTTTACAAAATCTTTTATGTCACAGCAGACACCGAGATCAACAGGAATATTCTTGCCGATTTCGGCACGGTCACAGTCAACGTGGATCTTTGTAGCGGAGAGAGAAAACTTCTCCGTTTTTCCCGTTGCCCTGTCCGAAAATCTTACACCCAGAGCGAGTATCAGATCTGCTTTTGCAAGCGCAACAGAGGATGCATAACGTCCGTGCATTCCCTGCATTCCCAAGAATCTCGGAGAGTCGGAAGGTATCTCAGAAAGTCCCATCATGGAACATCCGATGACGGCATCGAGTTTGTCGGCAAGTTTGATTATGTCTTCGCCGAGTTCTGTCTTTACGGCACCGCCGCCAAAATAGATATAAGGTCTTTTGGATTCCTTGATAAGCTGTACTGCTTTATCAATATCTTCTGTGTTGCATCCGGGAAGGACTTCAGGTTTCTCGACAGTCTTTTTCTTGTAATCGAAAACAGCCTCCTGGACATCTTTAGGAATATCGATCAGGACCGGACCGGGTCTCCCGGACTGTGCTATCTCAAAAGCTTTTCTCACAACATCTGCGAGCTTGGAAATCTTGTGTACGAAGAAGTTGTGTTTTGTAATGGGAAGAGTAATGCCGGTGATATCGATCTCCTGGAACGAGTCTCTTCCGATCATGGAATTGCTTACGTTGCCCGTAATGGCAACAAGCGGGATCGAATCAAGATAGGCCGTGGCGATTCCCGTGACAAGGTTGGTTGCACCGGGACCGGAAGTCGCAATAACGACTCCGGTCTTTCCGGTGGATCTTGCATAACCATCTGCTGCGTGAACAGCACCTTCTTCGTGAGCGGTCAGGATGTGCTTGATCTTATCCTGCTTGTCGTAGAGTTTGTCATAGATATCAACGACCATTCCGCCCGGAAAACCGAACACCGTATCAACATCTTGTTCTAACAAGGTCTCGACAAGTATCTGTGCCCCGGTCATCTTCATTCTTTAAATCCTCTTATTCAATCAATCTCATTCAACCTGGCAGACAGAGATAATAGTTCTGTTGTTTGCGCCCTTTAAGTTAACGGTGATAATGTAATATCCTGGCTGTACGCCGCCTGTATAGTCGAAGTGATATGCGAATCCTTCACCTTCTTCGACACATGTAGCAACACCGCTATATACATCTGCCTGAAGTTCCCTGTCAGAGAACATGGTGTCAGGGCTGTAGTAGAACTCAAATTCGAATTCTTCATCAGAGTATTCTGAAGTGTACGCTACAAGTGAGATCGTTGAAGTACCGGAAGGATAGATGCAGTCATCGGAGAATGTTCCGTCTTCAAATACCCATTCAATGTCGTCTGCTGCACCAACGGCGTTGCTTGAATCGTAAGTGACAATGTAACCGAGCATTGTTGTTGCATCAAGTGTACCCTCATCGTAGTCGCCGCCGTTTGAGAAGCCGTTGTCACCTCTCTGTACATCGATTTCGTAAGCAGGCTTACCGGGTCTTAACGGGAGATAATAATCGTTGTTGTATACATCGTAAAGATCAAATGCGATATAACACTCAACGTCGTCGTAATTAACCGTTGAATAGTTGTAAAGCTCAAGAGCCTTCTCGTATGAAACAGCATCACCGAGTTCAGAGTATTCCATAGTCTGGGTATTGCCGTCATAGTATTCCTCAACGAATATGATCTGATCATTCTCGGTGAACTGGTTACCCTGATTTACATCATAAGTATCGTTAATGATATCAGCATAATAATAGCCGATGATCGTACCTTCCTTATCGTCAGAGCTGAAAGCAATTACAACATATGCTGTCTGACCGTTTACAAGTGCCTCGGCACCAATGTACTTGTACCACTTACCGTCATCAGCAATCTCATACTTAAGGCACTCGCAGGTTACGAATCCGAAACTCTTAAAGTAAACCCAGTTGATAGGGTTTTCGAGAATGATGTATCCGTTGCTGTCAACTGTGTACTGGTCATCTGTACCTAAATAGTTGATTTTGTCCGGTTCATCAGGATCTACGATCGCAAGAGTTACCTTGACTTCACGGATGATCTTCCAGTCTTCCTCTGTAAGTGCGATTGCTTCGTATTCACCCATGTCAACGACAAGGCTGGAGATATCGTATACGTTACCTGATTCGATGGAGTTAGCATCTGCAGGCTGGACATACCAGTCACCTGCATAGTTTGTAGCCTGAAGGATATAGAGTTCCTTACTTACGAACTTGTCATAGAACTGGATCGTTGTGTCGCTGTAACCCAATGTAACGAATGTAAGTCTTGCTTCATCGTAGTACTGGGGATAGAGGTAAGGTGAATATGTTGTCATACCGTGAGCATATGTGTAAGAGTTGTTGCTCTCGGTGAAAACACAGTTACCTACTTCGTTTACGAGCTTGCTTGCAGCTCTCTCAATGTTAGCATCACCACAGTTGATGTACTTGTTCGCAAGTGTTGTAAGGTCTACAGAGTCTGTTGATTCGAATGAACCGCAGTCGTCTCTTAACTGTACAAACTCAATATAACCTTCTGTTGTGAATACTCTGGTGTCAAGGGCAGCAATGAAAGCTTCATATGCTTCACATACTTCATTAATATTGTCAGTATCAATAGCAGACATGCATGTATCGATACCGAAGTATCCTGTGTTCTGCTGTGTTGTTTCTACGGTATCCATGTAGTCTCTTACGATGAACTCACCATAGTCCTTAGCTGTACCGTTAAAGTCAGGTCCGATGTAGTTAAGGAAGTTTGTATAGTTGATACCGATATCGTAGTAAGCACTTCCCCATGTAGGGCTCTCTGCTGCAATGATGTACTCAGTATAAGGATCAAGCGCCTTGGCAACTTCGAGAGATCCCATGAGACATGCATTGAAGATGATCGACTCAAACTCGATATCGCAGTTACCGATAGCCTGAGCCATCTCGATCTCAGTAAGTGTACCGTCGTGAATTTCATCGTAACCGAATCCCAACGGAACTCCGCCGCCGTGATCCCACAATACGAGGATGTATTTCTCAGCCGGATAGTTCTCTTTTGAGAACTTAACGAAGTCCTCAAGAGTTTCAGGCTCAACCATGCTTACGTCACCAAGATCTGAAAGTTTCTCGATGTTACCGTTTGCGATGGAGAAACGCTGCGTAATGCCGTCTGTCATGTAATTGTTTCTGAAGTCAGTGCAGCCGCCTACCTGAAGTACGAGGTTGAGTTCGGAATTAGGTGTGGCTGCCATCATTTCCTTAACATCAGCAGAGAGGCAGGATGCAGTAGACTCAAGGTCCGTTCCAATCGCATATACCATGATCGTTCTTTCAGCGAGATCGGAAACAGGCTCTGTAGCAGTAGTCTCTGTTTCATCTTCTGTTGTTCTCTTTGTACGCTCAGTTTCTTCCGTCCTATTGTTAATGAAAACTGCAACTGCGATTATCGCGCCGACGATAATTACAAGACCTGCTGCAGCAAGACCGATGATGAGACCCAGAACACCCTTCTTCTTTTTCTTGGGTGCTTCAGTAGTAGCTGCAGGCTGTGCTGCGGGAGCAACCGGAGCTGCATCTCCGAATGCAGACTGTACGGGAGCTGCACCAACAGGAGCAGGTGCAGGTGCCGGAGCAGGTGCTGCAGCAGGAACTGCTGCTTCAACAGGTGCCGGAGCAGGTGCTGCTGCAGGAACTGCTGCTTCAACAGGTGCCGGAGCAGGTGCTGCAGGAACTGCTGCTTCAACAGGAGCCGGAGCCGCTACAGGTGCAGGAGCGGGTTCAACGGGCGCTGCAACAACTGGTTCGGGCGTTACTTCTGCAACAGGAGTTACGGGAGTTACAGGAACTACCGGAGCCACAGGAGCAGATGCCGGTTCAACAATGGGTGCGGGAATTACCGGAGCAGAGCCGGCTGCAGGAGCTGACGTATACACCAGGTGTGTCAGATCATTTCCGCATCCGCCACAAAACTTTTCGGAACCGTTAAGTTCTTTTCCACAATTCGGACAATGCATTTGTTCACCTCTTTTTGTATTTACTTATTCCTAATATCGTTATCGATGGCTTCGGCAAGCGCTTCGATGCCATGCCTCGTTGCATCATTGCCGGATGACTTGATTGTAACCGTTTCCCCGGTAATTTTACAATTTTTGAGTCCTTCGAGCAGCGGAAGAATATTTTTCGCTGCGCTTGGAGCCCATGTACCATTCTCTATGACAGAGAACGACCTTGCGGTCAATCCGTGAGCAGCAATCTCTCTTACCGCATGCTCGACCGGAGAATACACATTATTGTTATATGTAGGCGTTGCAATGACAATGTGACTGTATGTGAAAGCAGCGGCAATGATGTCAGAAATATCCGTAGCCGATGCATCCAGGATAACAGAATCGATCCCCCTCTTATCAAGCTCTGTCATGAGGACTTCCGCTGCATTTGCAGTATGTCCGTAGATAGAACCAGTTAGAATAAATACGCCTTCAACTTCAGGAGTATAAGAACCCCATGTCTTATAGCAGTTGATGATCTTATCGATGTCCTTGCGCCATACATAAGAATGCAGAGGACAGATCATCTTGATATCAAGCTGTGAAGCCTTATTTATCGCCGCAACAGTCTGCATGCCGTACTTGCCGACGATGTTTGTGTAATAGCGGCGCGCTTCGCCAAGAAGATCTTTTTCAAAGTCCTTACCGTCTGCAAATATGGAACCGTTTATAGTGCCGTAGCTTCCGAATGCATCAGCACTGAAAAGTATACCTTCTGTCTCATCGAAACTCAGCATGACCTCAGGCCAGTGGACCATAGGTGCGAATACGAATCTAAGCTTGTGATCGCCCAATGTCAGTTCATCACCGTCTTTTACGACAACGGCTCTTGCAGAGTAATCCTTCCCGGGGAAGAACTGCGAAATGAACTGAAGTGTCTTTGCGTTAACGATCACCTTAGCATCTGCATTCGCATCAAGAACTTCAGCAAGAGTTGCAGAGTGATCGGGTTCCATATGATGAACAACAACATAATCAAGAGTACGTCCCGCAAGACAAAACTCCAGATTCTCGAAAAAGATATCAGCCGTCTCACTGCCGACCGTGTCAAATAAAACTGTAGCGCCGCAGTCGAGGAAATATGAATTGTAATTCATTCCGGAATTCAGCTTATATACGTTTTCGAACTTCTGAATTTTGCGGTCGATCCCTCCGATCCACGTCAGATCATCAGTAATTTTCCTGATGTTATACATAGATTCTCCTCCTTATCTATCCTCTCGGTAGTAATTGCGTCCGATCGCCTCCGGTTCTCCGCTTTGCTTTTTCTTTGAAAGTGAAGAAGTAATAAGTACGAGGAGCGTTATGATGAACGGCAATGCCGAGAAGAAATGTGATGGAATTTTGGTAAGCCAGCCAAGTGCATCCGGGAAGGTATATGCAAGCGCTGCGTTCTGGACTCTCAACGTGTTGAAGAAACCGAAAATGAGAGTTCCGAGAATTGCCTTTGCAGGGCTCCAGTTAGCGAAGATAACGAGTGCTATAGAGATCCAGCCGTAACCGTTGATCCAGCAGTTAGAACCTTCGAAAGTGCCGCCCATGTTAAGCCCCATGTAAAGACCGCCTAAGCCCATGATGCCTGAACCGATTATGATGTGAATATACTTGTACATAGCAACATTGACACCTAAAGAGTCTGCAGCTGCAGGGTTCTCACCGATTGCGCGGAGCTTTAATCCGGGTACAGTTTTCTTAAAGTAGAGCCACATTAAGATCGCGATGGCGATGCCGAGATAAACAAGGATTCCGTGAGAGAAAATTGCTTTTCCGAGGAACGGAATGTCAGAAAGACCGGGAATGTGTATCGGCTGCGAATGAGCATCAAATCTTGTGCCTGAAAGCTGCGGCCATCCGCCTGCACTGTTGGACAATGCGTTTCCGATGAAATAATAGAAAGCAACACCGAATGTAGTGATCGTAAGACCCGTTACGTTCTGGTTTGCCTGAAGAGTAACAGTTAAGAACGAGAATAAGAGTCCGACAAGTCCTGATGCGATGAAGCTTACAAGACATGCGACAAAAAGGCTGTCGCACTTGGCACCTGCAAGATAACCTGCTACTGCGCCTATTGCCATCGTGCCTTCGACACCGAGATTCAGTGAGCCTGATTTCTCGATCATGATCTCACCTGTCGTACCGTAAAGAAGCGGTATGTTATAAACGATTATGTTAAAGAGGAACAACGTAAATACTTCAAGCATTCTTAGCGTCCTCCTTTCTTACGAGTCTGAAGTTAGCGATGAAGTCTGCAACCAAAACAGAGAACAGGATTATTCCCTGCAAAAGATCTGCGAAATTAACGTCGATGGCAGGATACTGCGTTGCTGCAGCCTGGCATCCGTACTGCAGGATCGATATGAGGATTGACGTTACAAAAACTGCAGGAACGCTGAGTTTACTGAGCCATGCAACGATGATTCCCGTCCAGCCCACATCATTTGTGATGGTGTCGGAAATCGTGCCTGCAGAAGATACGGTAAGCGCTGCTGCAAGACCGATAAGAGCAGAAGAAATAAACATAGTTCTTAGAACGATCTTGCCTACTCCCATGCCGGCATATTTTGCAGTTGCACTGCTGTCGCCGACGACTGAGATCTCATAACCATGCTTTGTGTATTTAAGGTAAATGTAGATTACTGCAGTAAGTAAGATTGCTATGATCACAGCCCACAAAAGCTTGAACCTTCCGAGAGGGATTCCGGCCATTATCGCAGACTCCGGGAATGACCCGAAAATAGGTCTTTCTGAGTCTTCTCTTAAGAAGAAATTCCAGTCTGCTTTTGTATCGCCGATATACCTTATGACATAGAGCATTATGTAGTTGAGCATCAATGTCATGAGTGTCTCATTCGTGTTGAACTTAACCTTGAGGGCAGCGATCGCAACACCGATTATTCCGCTTGAGATCATTGCCGCAAGGCACATCAAAACTACTGTTATGAAATTGGGAACTCCGGAACAGTTGAATGCCACGATCGATGCACAGATCGCACCTATCAGGAACTCACCTTCACCTCCGATATTCCAGAAGCGCATCTTGAATGAAAGGCTCAATGCAAGTGATGTGATAAGGAGCGGAACGAAGATCTTAAGAAGACCTTCGATGCTCTTATAACCATATTTGTTTCCGACAAGTCCGATCGTAAACATCTTGCCGTAATATTCAAACGGATTGATACCGAGAATCGCAAGAATGACCGCACCTATCGCAAGTGATACAAGAAGTCCGATAGCATAGTAGATGAGTGTCCGTGAGAGCTTTGAATCCGCTCTTCTTACCAGATGATATCTTCTCATTAGGCTTTGCCCTCCTCATCAGTAATAGCGGAATCTTTGGCAATACCGTCTGTCTTGCCTTCTTTGTTGACGATGTTAAGAGTACCCGTCATCATGAGACCGATATCTTCTTTAGTGGTGTGATCGCTGTTAACGACACCCTGAAGTTTGCCGTGACAGATGACCATGATTTTGTCGCAGAGTGAGAGCATTACGTCAAGGTCCTCACCAACGAAAAGAATGCCGACTCCCTTCTTCTTTTCATCATTCAAAATGTTATAGATCGTGTAAGAAGAGTTGATATCAAGACCTCTTACGGGATATGCGGTAATGAGTACGTTAGGGCCTGATTTTATCTCTCTGCCGAGCAGTACTTTCTGTACGTTACCGCCGGAAAGACGCCTTACCGGAGTCTCAGTCGAAGGTGTGATTATCTCAAGCTTGTCGATTACTTTCTGTGCTTCCTCACGTGCGGATTTACGGTCAACAAAAATACCCTTTGCCTCGTTGTAATTCTTGAGGATCATGTTATCCGTGATCGAGAGCGAAGGCGCAAGTCCCATACCCAGACGGTCTTCAGGAATGAAGCTCATCGAGATGCCGTGATCCAGTATCTTTTTAGGAGACATTCCGACGATGCTCTCGCCTTCATGTATCATCTGCCCGTCTTCGATCTTACGAAGTCCTGCAATGGCTTCGCAGAGTTCTTTCTGTCCTGAACCTGCAATGCCCGCAACGCCTAGGATCTCTCCGCCTCTGATGTAGAAATTGATATGATCGACGGCAATGGCGCCCTCGTCATTTTTTACCGTAAGATCTCTTATCTCAAGAAGCGGATGAGTCTTCTCGATGATGGGTCTGTCGATGTTAAGTGTAATCTTTCTTCCTACCATGAGCTCGGTAAGAGTCTTCTCATCAGTCTCTTTGGTTACGACCGTTCCGATATAATCGCCGTGTCTTAAGACTGCTACTCTGTCAGAGATCGCCATAACTTCATTGAGCTTATGTGTGATTATGATGATTGAATGTCCCTCTTCCTTCATCTTGCGGAGCACGGCGAAAAGTTTATCTATCTCCTGAACGGTAAGTACCGCAGTAGGTTCGTCGAGGATGATTATTTTCGCGCCGTAGCAAAGGACCTTCAGGATTTCCAATGTCTGTTTCTCGGAAACTGCCATATTGGCAACTACCTTGTCCAGATCTATATCAAAGCCGAATTTAGCGGCTGTATCTTCTATTTTTTTGCGGACGTCTGCACCATGGAAGATGCGTCCTTCTCCCCTCATTCCGATACGGATATTCTCGAGAGCCGTAAATCTCTCGACCAGCTTAAAGTGCTGGTGAACCATTCCTATTCCAAGTTTGCCGGAGTCTTCAGGTGAGTTGATCTCTACCTTTTTTCCGTTGATAAAAATAGAACCGCTGTCGGGCATGTAGATGCCCGACAGCATGTTCATGAGTGTCGTTTTTCCTGATCCGTTCTCGCCAAGGAGAGCCAATATCTCACCTTTGGCAAGAGAAAGATTGATGTTTTTATTGGCCGCCACAGGGCCGAAGCTTTTAGTTATTCCCTTTAGCTCTATGGCATATTCCATAAAACACCCCTCGAATCAAATTACTTGTTATCAGTTAACCTGAGTAACGCCTTCTACGTAGTAGTTCATTGAACCCTGGATAACACCGTCGTCAACGGAAGGGCCGCCTGCTACTACGATCTCTGTACCGTCATTTGCAATGAGAGCAGCATTTGTCTTCTCTACTGCAACAGATCCTGTATCGCCGCTGAAAGAAAGCTTAACGCCTGAGAATACATCCCACTCACCGGAGATCATCATCTTCTTGGCAAGCTCGATTGCTTCCTTTGTCTGAGGCTCGCAGTTGGATGAGAGCTCGGAAACGTCAACGAGACCTGCGTTGAGACCTTCATAGTAGTTACCTACTGTTGTCATGAATGTAGCAGGATTCTCCATAGCAGCCTTCATAGCTGTTGCATAGTAAGCATCCCAGTTCCATACAGGTGCTGCAAGGTGAGCATTGGGAGCTTCCTTTGTCATGTCTGAGTTGTAGCCGCATCCGAAAACGCCCTTCTCGTTAGCAACGATCTGAGGCTGAGCGGAGTCGCAGTGCTGAGCGATAACGCCGCATCCGTATGTGTCGATGAGAGTCTCAGCTGCCTGTCTCTCGAGTTCCTGATCACCCCATGTAGAGATCTCGTAAACGAAAACCTGTGCATCAGGGTTAACTGCCAAAGCGCCCATAGCGAAAGCATTGATGCCTGAGCATGTCTCAGCGTACTCTGTACCCCAGGCAGAAACATAACCCAAATTGTTGTTGCCTGTAGCAAGAGACTTGTAACCTGCAGCGATACCTGCAAGGTAACGAGCCTGGTAGATTCTTCCGAAATAGTTATTGAAGTTTGTATCGTTTGAAAGATAACCTGTTGCGTGAGAGAAAATGATATCAGGATATTCTTTAGCCTTCTCATCGAAAGCATTGAGGTAACCAAAGCTGATACCGAAGATGATGTTGCATCCGTTACCGGCGAGCTGGTCGATAGCCTGCTTAACCTTCTCGTCATCCTCAGGTACGTTGTCTACGATGTAGAGATCCTTTGTAGGATCAAGACCTACCTGCTTCATAGCTTCGGTGATACCGTGATGATGAGCATAGGTATAACCTGATGTGTCATTCTGGCTGTTGATGTAGATCGCACCAACCTTAAAGTCAGAAGCCGCACCCTTGTCCCCCTCTGTTTCTTTAGCCGCATTACAGCCTGCAAGAGCAAATACGGAAGTAACCGCAAGAGCTGCCGTGACTATCAAAGAAATCAACTTCTTCATAAATTGCCTCCAGTTCAAAAATTTATATGCAGAGCAAATGCATATTCTGAAATTAAGACTCAGGCCTGCTGCCTGAACTCGAGTGAGTCGTCGGTCATCTTGTCGATAATTGCCAGTGACTCTACCCTGATACCCTCGGCACGGAGTTTGTCTCCTCCGCCCTGGAACCCCTTCTCGATGGCGATAGCGCAGCCGGCAAGTTTTGCACCTGCCTCGTTTACTATCTCGATGAGTCCTGCAAGGGCATTTCCTTTTGCAAGGAAGTCATCGACAATGAGCACGGTGTCTTCTGAAGTGATGTAATCACTTGACACTGCGATGTCATAAGTCTGCTGATGGGTGTAGGAATAAACCTTGGATGTGAGGATATTTCCGGTGAGATTTAACGTGGAATGCTTCTTTGCAAAGACCACCGGAAGCCCCATGGAAAGGCCAGCCGCAAAAGCAATGGCAATGCCCGAAGATTCGATGGTTAACACCTTTGTAACATTGTTACATGCAAAAAGCCGTGCGATTTCATCCCCCATATTCTTAAGGAGCTTTGTATCGATCTGCTGGTTTAGAAAACTACCCACCTTCAGCACTTCTCCGGGCAGGATCTGACCTTCTTCAAGGATCCTTTGTTCTAACTCGCGGATACTGATCACCTCCCCAAGGAATTATCCATGCTAATAATATTATAATTATTACAAAATAGTGTCAAACTTAATCGGCACTACTTTTAGCACTAATTCGGCTCAAATAATTGTCAGTTTTGCGGTATGTAATCAGACACGGCAAGTGATATTGCGTCAGGAAGGGCCTCAGCCAGATCCATGCCGCCTGCCTTTACCGTTTCAACAGGGATAAGATTTTCGGTATAACCTGCTCCGAGGCAGTAATACAGGGACGATCCGGGACCCCTTTTGAATCTTCTGTAGGATAAGATCTCGCCCAGAACTTCAGAAGCTTCATCGCCGATTGCAAGAACCGGAACCCCATTCTTTGAAATGGCATCGAGAAGTGCGGCTTTTCCGTCATCTGAAATTACCGGGTTTCCTGTAATGACGATCATCATGTGTGCGGAATATTCCCTGGGGATCTCTTCATTAACGAGGAGTCCTTCCGGAGTGTATTCTTCGATATGGAAAGCAGGACCTCTTACAGGAATATTCTCCCTTGTAACGTTTTCGGGAGCTATTACATTAACTACGGGTGACAGGTGCTCTAACTCCTTTGGCAGTTCACCTATCCAGTAAATGGTAATGTCAGATTCGGCAATGGCATCGAGCCCGGCTTCGACATTAAGCTTTCTTTCAGTTATAGCCTGCACCTGCGCACCCGAACCGAACATCAGGGCCATAAAAATGAAAACGCCCGCTGTAAGAATAACAAGTACTATGAGTGCTGCCTTGTTTTTCATGTTCAGTCGATCCTGCTTACAAAGGGTTTAACGTTTTGGATTACCTGCTTTGCAAAATCCTCATTGCTTGATACGACCATCGCATCCATGTTATCGAGATAAGGAAGACAGTATTTTCTAAGGTTATCGAGTGTGTATTTCAAGGGTTCACCCTCGCCTTCAGCGTTTGCGACCACAAGCCAGATAAGCCTGTCGGTACCGTTCTCACGCATGAGTCTTACCCAGATATCTGATACCGTGGGTTCGATGAGGAGATATCCTTCCAAAGCTTCCTTAAGTTCAGGCGGATAGCGGTCAGGCTCTCCGACCTTTGCCGTACCGTCGCCTCCGATTCCCATCTGGGCAGCGATCATCTTGAGCATGTCCTTACCAAAGAGAACTTCTTCTGAACCGGGATTGATGACAAAACCGGAAAGGTCCATCTTGGGTGACATAACTACATCTATAAGATCCGCAAAGCCTGCAATCACGCCGTTCTGCGGTTCCTTCTTATTCTCGAAAGCAACTTCGAAGCTGTCGGAATCACAGTAGACAACCATGTATTTTTTGCCCTTGGAATCGCTTACAGCATGAAAACTGTAATTGCCGTCCGTACCGTCAACGGGAACAAGAAATTTTGCAACTGCCGCTTCTTTTAAGACAGCGATCATGTTCTCTTCGGAATTATCATTGCGTATGGAACCTAAGAGTTCTACCAGCTTCTCATTTTCTATTCTCTCGATCTTGTTTGAATCTTCACTCATTTCCTTATCCTCTTATCTTCAGAATACTGCTTTAACCGCCCATGCCCAGAACATTATCGTAACGAGCATGAATACCATGGATAACGATACCGTGCGCGCGGAAAAATGCGGAGCCACTTCGTAGTTCTCGGCAAATATAACATTCATCGAGCCGCACGGTAAAGCACACATCAGAACAACCACGCTCTTTGTCTCCGGTGCTATTGTAACCCAGTTTGAGATAAGCAGCACGGCGCCCATGACAAGAGCCGGCAGGACAATAAGTCTTAATGCCGATACGACGTATGCCTTCTTGTCAGTAAGAAGCTTTTTGATGTTAACGCTTGCAAGCATCGAACCCATTACAATCATTGACATCGGAACAGTCATGTCACCGATGAGCTTAAACGTATCTGAAATAAATCCGGGCATTCTCCACGGAATGATGAACATGACGATCGCAACGATCGATGCAACCGACACCGAACTCTTGAACATGTCGAGCAGTGCAAATCTCGGCTTTTTCGAGAACAGATATACAGCATATGTGTAAAAGAAAAGGTTATAGCAAAGATTAAATACTGCAGCGAGCAAAAGTCCGTAACTTCCGTAAAGCGCTTCCATCAGAGGGAAACCTACAAAGCCGGTATTCGCAAAGACAGTGCAGGTGATCATTATCCTCTTCTCATCTTCAAGAATGTTGACTTTCTTCAAAGATAATCTCAACGCGATAAGTGATACCGCATAGTATCCGATCGCAATAGCGGCACATGCGATCATTCCGTTTACGGCATCCGTGGAATACGTATGCTGGCTTGAATTGATGATCATGAAAGGCAGAACAGCCTTAAGCAGGATATCCGATAATGCACGCTCACCGGTGCTGCCTATCACCTTGGATTTGTTTAACGCAAAACCTAAGAGCAGAAAAACGAATATCTTGAAAAATACGATGTAAACCTGAACCATTAGATCAGTCGTTGCCGGAAAGAAGTGTTGCTCTTACGGCAGAACGATATCCCTCCATCTTCTCGGATACTTCAAATGCTGACATATCAGGTTCGTAAGAAGCACCTGCCTTATAGAACTCACCCGTCTTTTCAACAGACTCGAAAACCCCGGCCTGGATTCCTGCTGCCAGTCCCGCACCCATGGCGGTCATCTCGTCACTTAACGCTCTCGTGATCGTGACTCCCAAAAGATCAGACTGAAGCTGCATGAGGAAGCTGCTCGCGCACACTCCGCCGTCCACCTTCATTTGTCCGGCCTTAATGCCCGTATCATCAGTCATGAGGTTAACCAGTTCAGTAACCTGATATGCTATCGATTCAACACCGGCCCTGATGATCTGTGCTCTGCCCGTACCTCTGGTGAGGCCCGTTAAAACACCTCTTGCGTCAGGCTTCCAGTATGGTGCGCCCAAACCCGTAAATGCCGGAACTAAATATACACCGCCGGTGTCTTCAATGGAATTGCAAAATTCGTCACAATCTTTAGGATTTTCGATAAATCCGAGCTCATCTTTCAGCCAGCTTATGACTGAACCTGCCTGGAAGATACTTCCTTCCAACGCATAGTTTGTCACTCCGTTAATGGACCATGCACATGAAGTAAGAAGTCCGTTTTTGGAGAATACAGGCTCGGTACCGAGATTCATTAGTGTGAAGCTTCCGGTTCCGTATGTGGTCTTGGAATCGCCTTTGTTTATTGCATTCTGGCCGAGCAATGCTGCCGGCTGGTCGCCAAGAACGCCTGTGATATGAACACCGTTTACCGACATAAGATCCTTGATCTCATCATCAGTAAAACCGTTGCTACTATGATACTTTTCATCAAGTTCGATTATGCCGTAATCGGCGCAGGATTCGAGAGGTTTTGCAAGCGAGTTTACAGGTATTCCGAACAGTTCCAAAAACTCTTCATCGTATGCTTTTTTGGATATGTCGAAAAGCATCGTTCTTGAACAGTTGGAATAATCCGAAGCATAAGATCTTCCGTTTGTAAGTCTGTATACAAGGAACCCGTCGATCGTTGAAAGACAGGCTTCTCCGCTTAGGCAGCACTCTCTTAAACCCTTGATGTTTTCGAGCAGCCAGAGCATCTTCGTGGCAGAGAAATACGGGTCGATCTTAAGACCTGTTATCTCTGTGATCCTTCTGCCCTGCTCCCTGATCTCAGGGCGTCTGCAGATGTCGGAAGTTCTTCTGCACTGCCATACGATCGCCTGAGTAAAAGGCTTTCCGGAAGGCGAGAATGCGACAGTCGTCTCACGCTGGTTTGTGATGCCCATGCTGACGATACTGCCCTTTGCTTCCGGGTGCTCTTTCAACAGCATCGCAATAGCTTTAAGGACTGATACATATATCTCCTCTGCATCGTGGCTTACCCAGCCCGGCTGCGGATAATACTGCTTGAAAGGCACATGCGTACCCTGTGACAGATTACCTTCTTCATCAAGAAGAAATGCCTTGGTCGAAGTAGTTCCCTGATCGATGCAAAGAATATATCTCATGAGGCTCCTCCTTATCTGAAATAGATCCTGTTGAGATTTCTGTACCAGTCGTTATCTATTGAATCAAAGTCTTCCTTTGTAAACCTTACGACCCAGTTGCCTGTGGGCGTTCCGGGAATGTTCATTCTCGTATCTCCGCCGTATCCGAGCATATCCTGGATCGGAATGATCGTAACATCAGCATGGCTCATCCAGAGTGTCCTGATGATCGCTCTGCAGGAACCGCTGTGCGTACCGCCGTCGCCCCAGTTATCGCCTGTAAAACCGCAATATTCAAGGCATGTCTTTCTGACTTCCTCAGGACTGTCCCAAAGCCATCCGAGCAATGTGTTATTGTCGTGCGTTCCAGTATAAGCAACGCAGTTATTGATAAAGTTATGAGGAAGGAATGAGCTGTTATCACCGGGATAGAATGCAAATTCCATAACTCTCATGCCGGGGATTCCGACCTTGCCCATGAACTCCATGAGGTCAGGTGTAACCTCACCAAGATCCTCTGCTATAAGGCGTGATCTGTCCTTGAACTTCTTGTCGTATGCATCGAAGAAATCAAGGCCGGGTCCCGGAATCCACTTACCGTCTCTGGCATTCTCTGCATTCGCATCGATCTCACAGTAAGATGAGAATGCGCGGAAGTGATCGATCCTCAAGTAATCGAAGAGCTTGAAGTTATCTTCAAGTCTGTTCATCCACCACGCATAGTGGTCTTCTTTCATCTTCTTCCAGTCGTAGATGGGGTTACCCCAAAGCTGACCGTCTTCGCAGAAATAATCCGGCGGAACGCCTGCAACGCTCTCGAAAACAAGAGCCTCCGGCTTGGGTTTTCTGGGCTCCTTCAAAGGTTCACCGTCTTTATCGGTCTCACCTTTTTCGAGTGCCTTTTTATAATTGTCCAGAGCTTTCTCATAATCTTTCAGGACCTTATTCACTTTGGTAGCCGAAGCCATTTTGAACAGATTCCTGCTTGCCCAGACATCAGCCGAATCACCGGAAACATAGAACGGGATATCACCGATAAGAGAGATTCCGAGATCGTTGATCTCCTTCTTGATCTGTGCCCATTCATCGAAGAACAGATACTGTACAAAACCGTGATATCTGTAATTGGGGTCATTCTTAAGTTCTGCAACAGCAGACTTGTCGTAGTTGCGAAGTCTTGAATCAGACCATTCCCACCACGGCTTTCCGAAGTCTGCATCCTTTACCGTCTGGTAAGCTGCAACATCCTGGACCCACTTGTTGTCCTTGATGAACTTATCTGCTTTTGCGAGAAGATCCTTGTCTGCACGCTCAAAGGCTTTTCTTAAAAGCTCATCCCTGTTGGTCCTTAAGAAATCGTAATCTATTCTCCACTTATTCTGTGTGTACTCTGCCTGCTGTACTTCTGCAGGTGAGAGAAGTCCTCTGTTTAAAAGTCTTCTCGGGTCGATAAACAGCCAGTTGCCTGCAAATGCCGAGAAACTCTGGTAAGGGGAATTACCCATTCCGGGATATGAGAACGGCAGGACCTGCCAGTATTTCATTCCCTGAGATGCCAATTGCTTTGCGAAGTCAATTGCCTCCTGTCCCATCACGCCCGTACCGAACGGTCCCGGGAGTGAGCTGATATGCATCAGAACGCCTCCGCCACGTATCATTATTTGTAATTCCCTTCTTTCTTATATATAATTACTTGTCTTTGAAACAAGAATCTTTAATTAGAATATTATACATTTATTGAGGGTAAAATGAATTCAGTTGATGAAATTAAAAGACGCCGCACATTTGCGATCATATCGCACCCGGACGCAGGTAAGACTACTATCACAGAGAAACTTCTCCTTTATGGAGGAGCCATCCATCAGGCTGGCTCGGTAAAAGCCCGTAAGGCTGCGCGCCATGCCACATCCGACTGGATGGAGATCGAGAAGAAGCGTGGTATCTCAGTAACCTCATCAGTAATGCAGTTCGAATACGACGGCTGCCACATCAATATCCTTGATACCCCCGGTCACCAGGACTTCTCGGAAGACACATACAGAACGCTGTGTGCAGCTGATTCTGCAGTAATGGTTCTTGACGGTGCGAAGGGTGTCGAGACACAGACGATCAAGCTTTTCCAGGTATGTAGAAGACGCGGTATCCCGATCTTCACATTCATCAATAAGATGGACCGTGCCGCAAAGAATCCTTTTGATCTCATGGATGAGCTCGAAAAGGTATTGGGCATCAGATCAGTTCCCATCAACTGGCCTATCGGTACCGACGGTGACTTCGAAGGCGTTTACGAGAGAGAATCACGCAACGTTCTTCTCTTCGACCGTGAGAATAACGACCACGGTGCATCAATGGTTACTCAGAGCGTATCAGGCATCGAAGATCCGAAGCTTGACGAGATGCTCATGCCGGGCCACCTCGAGACACTAAGAAACGACATCGAACTTCTCGACATGGCAGGCGACGAACTTGATATGGATAAGGTTCTCAAAGGAGAGCTGACACCCGTATTCTTCGGTTCGGCAATCACCAACTTCGGTGTTGAGCCGTTCCTTAAGCACTTCCTTAAGATGAGTCCCGGCCCTGCCGTTCATAACACGACAGACGGCATTATCGAACCTGAAGATCCAATGTTCTCCGGCTTCGTATTCAAGATCCAGGCAAACATGGATCCTTCCCACAGAGACCGTATGGCATTCATCCGTATCTGCTCCGGCCAGTATGAGAAGAACATGACTGTTAACCTCATGCGTACAGGCAAGAAGATCACTCTCGCACAGCCCCAGCAGTTCATGGCACAGGACAGAGCCATCACGGAAGAGGCTTATGCAGGCGACATCATCGGTATCTTCGATCCCGGTAACTTCAGGATCGGCGATACGATCATATCTACAAACCGCAAATTTGAGTTCGATCCTATCCCGGTATTCGCACCTGAAAACTTCGCACGTGTAGAGCCTAAGGATTCCATGAAGCGCAAGCAGTTCCTTAAGGGTATCGAGCAGCTTTCTCAGGAAGGTGCAGTCCAGCTCTACAAGCAGCCGAACATCGGCACCGAGACATACGTAATGGGCGTTGTCGGTATTCTCCAGTTCGACGTTCTTGAATACAGACTCAAGTCAGAATACAACGTTGATATCGTAAGAACACCTCTGCCCTACCGTCTCGCACGCTGGGCAAAATCAGAAGTCGAGGGATTCGATGCAAAGGAGCTCACTCTCACTTCAACATCACTTCTCGTCTTGGACAGAGACGATGAACCGGTAGTTCTTTTCGAGTCCGAATGGGCAGTCGACTGGGCCATCGATCACAACGAGAAGTTCAAGCTTACATTCGAGAATATCAATTCTAAGTAATCAGCATAAAGTAATACTGAAACTTAAAAGAGGTTGCCATATGGCAACCTCTTATTGTTGTTATGTTGTTTTTCAGGATCAGTCTGTCGGACCGGGTTCGATGGAATCATCGTTATCAGCCTGATTTTCAGAAACTGACTCGGAAGGTCCGGGTGCAGGTGCGGGAGCCGGCGCAACATATGTTGTCTCTTCCGTCTTCTCAACATCTACAGAAGAAGTTGTGTCGATTCCTGAATAATCCTGAGGATAAACAGCGCTCAAGTCACCGTTTGCCTCGTAGATCTTCTCAAAGTCAGGACCATCAACTGTGAGCTTGTCGATAAGTCTTGTAGCAAGACCTTCGACGATACTCTTCTTCTCGATGAGTATTCTCTTAGTATCTTCATAGCATGTATCGATGATCTGCTTGATCTCTTCGTCGATCGCAGCTGCTGTCTGGTCAGAATAGCTCTGTACCTGACCCATCGAGTAGCCAAGGAAGACTTCCTCATTCTCATCACCGAATACAAGGTTGCGGAACTTCTTTGAAAGACCATAACGCTTGATCATATCTTTAGCGATGTTGTTGCACTGCTGCAGGTCAGATGATGCGCCTGTTGATACTTCACCAAGGAAGACCTCTTCTGCGGCACGGCCGCCCAAAGACATCTTGATGGTATCAAGGAGCATCTTCTCTGTGTAGAAATCAGTATCTTCGATCGGCTTATAAGCTGTGAAACCTCCTGCTCTTCCGACAGGAACGATGGTTACACGGTCAACCTTTTCGAACTCTGATGTAGCACGGAGAACAACAGCGTGACCTGCTTCATGGTAAGCAGTAAGTCTCTTAACCTTGTCGCTGAGCTTCTTGGAATTCTTCTGGGGACCCATCTGAACTCTGAATGTAGCATCAGTGATCTCCTGCATCGTAATTTCTTTCTTATTGTGACGTGCAGTCATAAGAGCGGCTTCATTGAGAAGGTTCTCAAGATCGGCACCTGTAAATCCGACTGTGGACAAAGCAACTTCGTGAAGGCTTACGTCCTTTGCAAGAGGCTTCTTGCGTGCGTGGATCTTAAGGATCGCCTCACGCTCGTCCGCGTCAGGCATGTTGACCATGATACGTCTGTCAAAACGGCCCGGACGGAGAAGTGCGGGGTCAAGAACGTCAACACGGTTTGTAGCAGCCATAACGATAACGTTGGAGTTAACATCGAAGCCGTCCATCTCAACGAGGATCTGGTTCAATGTCTGCTCACGCTCATCCTGTCCGCCGCCGAGACCTGCGCCTCTCTTACGGCCGACTGCATCGATCTCATCGATGAATACTACAGAAGGAGCTTCCTTCTTAGCATCTGAGAAAAGTGATCTAACACGTGAAGCACCGACACCGACGAGCATTTCAACGAAGTCAGAACCTGAAATATAGAAGAACTTAACGCCTGCCTCACCTGCTACGGCTCTTGCAAGCAATGTCTTACCTGTACCCGGAGCACCATAGAGAAGAACACCCTTAGGGATCTTAGCTCCAAGCTGCTGGTATTTCTTAGGATTCTTAAGGAAATCAACGATCTCCTGAAGTTCTTCCTTCTCTTCGACTGAACCTGCAACGTCAGAGAACTTAACCTTATCCTTGTTGGGATCGGATACTCTCGCGCGGTTGCTGCCGAAGCTGAATACGCTATTACCGTCTCTGCTCTGTCTCGTGATGCTGAGGAACAGGACAACCACGATAACCAGTGAGATGCCGAACATAACAACATTAACTACGATCGACCAGTCGAAAGGTTCTGTATAGTTATAACCATCGATCTTACCCAGAGCCTTAGCCTTGTCGAGCTTCAAAACGAGATCGTCGACAAACTCATAAGGGATATCCTGGGTAACTTCAACATCAAGGCCCTGTTCGTTCTTATAGTTAACGACAACTGTAGTTCCCTTGATCTCAACTAGACTGACTTCATTCTCATCATCTTCAATGATGCTCATGACGTCAGACATTGTAGCCTTTTCCTTCTGACCGTAGTTGCCGCCGAAAACGATAGTCGAGAATGCGATCAAAATGACTATCATCAGGACGTAGAAGAATAATCCTCCGCCTATCGGTCTAAAACTCTTTTCACTCTTATCCTTATCAGACACTTTCTCTTATTCCTTTCTTACGATTCTGACATCGTCGAAATCTCTATATTTGCCGTCAAGGTCAAGACCATATCCGACAATGAATTCATCCGGGATCGTGATCCCGTTGTAATCCGGTGTAAGTGTATTCACTCTTCTGCTCGGCTTATCAAAAGCAGTACAGATCTTAAGTGACTTGGGTCCTCTTTCAAGGAGCTTTTCCTTAAGCAGGGCCAATGTTCTTCCGGTATCAATGATATCTTCAACGATAAGAACGTTCATATCCTTGATATCGTATGACATATCTTTCTTTATCTTGAGTTCTCCGGTTGAGAACTCGCCTACATAAGATGAAACCTGCATGAAATCAACAATGACAGGCATCTCAAGGCGTCTTACAAGATCGGCAGTAAAAATGAAAGCTCCTGTAAGGATTCCGACAACAATAAGAGGCTCGCCCTTGTAATCACGGTTAAGCTCGGCGCTTACCCGATCCAACATCTGCTCTATCTCGTCATGAGATATCAATACCGTGTCAGTATTAATAGCCATTGTCTTCATTGCCTTTCTACCGCAAACATGATCAGTTCTCCGGACATTGTGCCTTCAGGCATGCTTGCGATGTATCTTTCACGGCTTATGGCATTCGTGAAACCAATACCGTGTCCGTATCCCGGCAACCACAATATTTCTCCGTCTCTTTCGATAAAGATGATCTGCTTTCTGGCAGATTCGGGGATCTTAAGATCAGTCATCAGACGGTTTAGATCTTTGCCGCCGGAGGAACCGGCTCTTCTGAATCTTAGAGTTCCCTTGATTCCGTTGCAGTTACCAATCGTGATCCTGCCGTCCTCAAATGCGCTTCGGGGACAAAACCACAACAAGTTATTATACTCTAACTCATTCTCATTCTCAATTATTCTTATTTTTAATATTAGGGCAGAATTAGGGATTTTTACTACCAGATCACTGTCCTTTTTGTAATTCTCCAGATCAATATCGATATTTAACGGCTCTTCTGAAGTCAAAAAGCCCATTTTTTGAGCAATTCCTGCAGAAAGTCCGTTTATTTTATCTTCAGTCACAAACGCGAAAATGTCCCCATGTCTGAAGGCTTTACGGCCAAAAGGCATATCAAGGAGCATCTGCCCGGACGGTTCCTGTCCGATAAGCGAAAAACAGTCTTTTAAGTGAATCTCCTCAAAATCGACAAGATCTCCAAATGTCTCAAGCCACAGGGCTCTGATCACGCGTGATCTTATGGCAGGATGCATCTCTTTGAGTTTGGATGCGGAAATAACGGGATACCCTGACAGCTTATCTCTCGATGAAGCATAAGCTTTTCCAGCTTCCGCTGAAATATAATCCAGATCATCGCTTAAGAGCTTATAGGCTCTTGTAAGGGGCATTGCGGGATCTTCATTATAGTATTCGCCGATCTTAGGAAGGAAATCATTTCTCCAGGTATTACGTGTTCCGTCTGTAGAAAAGTTTGTCTGATCGATAGCGTATCTGACCTCGAGAGTATCAAGATAATCTACCAGTTCGCTCTTCTTAAGACATAACAGGGGCCTGATTATCCTTCCGGCAACTGGCTTTGGATTAACAAGACCTTCAAGACCCGAACCTCTGAAAAGATTCATCATCATTGTCTCTGCAATATCGTCTTTGTGGTGGGCAATTGCGATGCGGACTGTTTTCCCGCTCTTCTTTTCCAAAGCCTGCGCAAATTGCTCAAAAGCCTCATAGCGCAGGATCCTTCCGGCTGTCTCTTCCGAGATATGATTCATCTCTGCAAAACCCTTGCAGTCAAAATCCAGCACCTTCAATTCAACATAATTGTCATTGCAAAGCTCTTTAACAAGTTCCACTTCTTCATCACAGACCCCGGGTCTTAAGTGATGATTGCAGTGAAGTGCATAGATATCACAATCAATATCAAAACAATTTCTAAGGCCCTTAAGGATATGAAGCAGCGCAACTGAATCAGGGCCTCCTGACAGGCCGACTACAATGATCCCGCAGTCAAAAAGTCCTTTGCTTACACCGAAGTCAAGGACCGTGTCTAAGATCTCAGATGTCTCTTCTTTTTTCAAAACTTAGAATCCGTCCGGGAAACTGTCATTTGCCTGTGCAAAGAAATCATCACCTTCAGGCGGAATATCCGCATTGTCAGGCATGGGAGGTTCAGGAATAGGACCCTCATCCGTGGTCACGCTGTCAAAGTTATAGTTCTGGGAAGCGGCATCACCGTCAACAGTTCTGGTATATGAACTTCCGCCCTCTTCAGGATCTTTCTCGTTATGTTCGATAAACAGCGTCTTTCTGGGAACCCACCATACTGAATCTCTGCCTGTCTTACCATGACGGTTCTTGGACAGATAGATGAATGCAGGCTTTGCATCGTTGTTGTCTTTGAAATTGACCTGTTCAGGAGCGTCTTCTGAGCCGCCTTCCTCGTCTTTTTTCTTATAGTAATCAGGTCTGTCGATAAACATTACTGTATCGGCATCCTGCTCGATCGCACCTGAGTCTCTCAAGTCGGAAAGCTGCGGCGTGTGATCATCTCTTTGTGCAGCGCCTCTGGACAGCTGCGAAAGCGCAATAAACGGAATATTGAATTCCTTGGCAAGGAGCTTTAAGCTTCTGGAAATATCGGTAACCTCTTCGTTACGTGATCTTCCGCTCTTGCCGGGCATCGTCATAAGCTGGAGATAGTCGATTATTACGAGTCTCGGCTTATTGGGACCTGCAAACAGCTGCTGAAGCTTGGACTTCATCGTGATAGGGTTGGTATCCGAATTATCATCGATAAAGATGGGATATTCAGCAAGTTTCTCGAGTGCATGGTCGATCTGTTTTTTATCACTGTCGGTCATCTTGTGAGAGTAGATAATCTCACTGACAGGTTTATTCATGAATGTGGACATAAGTCTCGAAGCGATTTCCTGCTTACTCATTTCGAGTGAGAAAATAGCAACGGGATTCTGATAGCTTGCTACATTGGCAGCCATGTTTATGGCAAGAGCTGACTTACCCATACTGGGTCGTGCAGCAAGAATATTAAGTGAGCCGGGTCTTAATCCGCCCAGCATCGAGTCGAGTCTGGGATAACCGAGCTTGACCTTACCGCCGGAACTGTCATCTTTAAGTTCAGACGTGATCTCGTTCATCGTGAGTTTAAGGATATCAGGCATGCCTTCAAAACCCTTTGTCTCGCCGACACCGCGAAGACGCGAGATCTCACCGATCGCATAATCGACTGCTTCATTGGAACGGAGTCCGCCGCTCAATGTCTTTTTCCTGATATCTTCTACAGCATTAAGAAGCTTGGTTCTGCTGCTGCGTTCCTTGATAGCATCGATATATCCGTTAAATGCAGAAGATACGGCAGTCTGGTCACCTACACGGTAAACATATCTCTGGCCGCCTGCCTTATCGGAGAGGCCTCTGCGGTCGATCTCGGCATAAACCGTAATACGGTCGATCTTTTTGTTCTCGAGGAACATATCGGAGATGACATTGAAAATGATGCGGTTGCGCACATCGGTAAAATCGCCTTCTTCGATCCTGTTCTCTACTGTGCCGAGGATAGCCGTATCCTTGCGCATGCAAAGAGCGAGCAGGGCCATCTCGGCTTCGACTTCATTATTGTCGAAAGAGCCCTGGTCGATGAGATTGTTCATGTAGTCCTGATTATCAGCCATATCTCGATAAGATTCTTATCATGCGCCTGTTACGACTTCAACGTTGATATCGGCAGATACCTGGGGGTGAAGCTTAACTCTTGTCTTGAACATTCCGGTGTTCTTGATGGGGTTAGAGATAACGACCTTCTTCTTGTCGATATCAAAACCTTCCTTCTTAAGGCTGTCGGAAATATCCTGTGCAGTAACCGCACCATAGAGTCTTCCGTCAGCACCGCCTCTGGCAACTACCTTGAAAACCTTGCCGTCAAGGATCTTCTTGTTCTCCTGGGCTGCGAGAAGTGCTCTTCTCTCATGCTCTGCCTTGGCGCCGGTCTGAAGCTTTACTTCGTTAAGATTTGCGGAAGTTACTTCCTTGGCAAGTCCTTTCTTAAACAGGAAATTTCTGGCATATCCGTCGCTTACGTTAACGACCTCATTTGTCTTGCCTACATTCTTTACATCTGAAAGAAGAATAACCTTCATAAACAATAAACCTCCGCTTTTGCCCTATTAGCTTTTACAAAACAATCGGGCTATCTCCTAAGAACATATTATATGCCCTGGAGGTGCCCGATTGTTATTAATTTTTTAAATTATATCTTAGCTAACGTGATTTGTGTTAATCACGGGTGCTATTGTCCCAAAAACGGATTACTGAACCGTGTAGGGCAAGATAGCAACCTGACGTGCACGCTTGATAGCTGTTGTAAGCTCACGCTGGTGGATTGCGCATGTGCCTGTCATTCTCTTGGGAAGGATCTTTCCGTTCTCGGAAATGTACTTCTTGAGAGTAACTTCATCCATAAAGTCGATAGCCTCAACCTTATTTGCGCAGAAGTTGCAAACCTTCCTGCGTGTTCTTCTCTGTCTCATTCCGCCGGCAAAATCTCTACCACCGGCTCTGGGTGCTCTGTTCTCTGCCATTTTGAGTGATCTCCTTTAATTAAATCTCAAATGGAAGCTCACCGGACTGACCTTCATCAAAACCGCCCATCGTAGGTGCATCAATCTGCATATTGGGAGCAGTAGGTGCACTTGCTGCAACTGATTCAGCTGCGGGGGGATTGAAAGACTGCGTAGGAGCAGCAGGCTCCTGACGATATGCGTCTCCGGATGTCGCACCGGAAGATTCTACGAATTCTGCCTCGTCAACAACGACTTCGGTAATGAACTTTTTCTGTCCACTCTGATCATCGTAGCTTCTTGTTTGAATGCTGCCTACCAAACCGATGCGGTTGCCTTTATGGAAATACTTCTGGATAAAGACTGCCGTTTGGCGCCATGCGACACAGTTGATGAAATCAGCCTGTCTCTGGCCGTTCTGATCCTTAAAGCGTCTGTCAACTGCGATTGTGAAGTTGCAGAACTGGGTCTGGTTTGAAGTAAGCTTTACTTCCGGGTCCTTGGTAAGTCTTCCGACTAATTCTACCTTGTTCATTTACTGTTACCTTCCTGTCTTAAGTGATTACTCACCGACACGAACAATGAGATAACGGATAACGCCATCAGTAATCTTGAGAACACGCTCAAGTTCCTTAGGGAAATCGCTCTCGGCAGTAAATACTGTCTGAACATAGTAGCCGTTCTTCTGACCTTCAATCTCGTAAGCGAGCTCACGTGTTCCGATTGTGTCAAATGCATCAATCTTAGCACCTGATTCGATCTTAGCCTTAATTGTGTCAGTAAGAGAAGCAATGCCCTCCTCACCTACAGCGGTGCTGAGAACTGTGATCAAACGATACTGGTTTGCCATTGTTATTCACCTCCTTCTGGACTTTACGGCCCGGCCTGTACCGGGCAAGGATGCCGTCCATATATAAACGGCAACGAGAAGAATAACACAGCAACAGAACCAAAGTCAAGCATTTACTATATAAATAGAGCTGTTATCGCCGTTCATGTCCTGCCTAATTCTTACAGGAAGATTCTAACAACCCGAAAATCAAAATTCTACCCTTTCAGAGCAGATTGAGACTTTGGAGCATAAATTGAGACTAGTCTCAATTTTTTCTGTCCCCAAAAACGAATTAAACTCGTGATGCACCGAGGTCTTTCAGAATATACGGGAACAGTATCTCAAGCCATGCATTCAGGGCTTTTGCGGTGTGAAGATATGTCTCGTAATTCTCTCCTGAAGGGTCAGGAACGGATATAGACATGACTCTTCCGGAAGAGTCTTTCATGACAAGTCCGTTTGCAGCTGCAAACGTCGACAAGGAGAAAACCTTGTCCTTTATCTCAGGGAATGCCTTAGTGATCGCAAACGCCTGCTCATCCCTTACTGTCAGGATAAGATCATTGCAGTCATAGATTGCAGGATTTGCCCTTCTTGATTCGATGGAACTGAGACCCAGGCCGGTAAGCTCTCTTACTGCCTTATCCATCTGCTGATCCGGATCCAGACCGTCCATTGCGGTAAGTCCTGCAGACTCGCAGTAGATCTCAAAGCCTGTGTCGGCCGCGGAGTTCGATATGTATGGCTCGTTCTTTTCGAGCATTCGTCTCATAAGAGCTTCGCAGCATGCAGACAAAGAAATGTTGTTGTCGTCTACAAAGAGCACGGAACCCGTAAATGTGTCCTTGAAAGCATCGATAGGAAGCGGAGTTCTTGCAGGCCTTGCAGGTGCGGGCATTCCGGGAGTGAGTTCTTCTTTCTTGCCTGATGCCTTGCCGAGTCTGTTCATGTAAGCAACAGACAGGCCTTCGCCGTTAAATCCCTGCGCAAGAATAACGTCGACTTCCTGAACGTCCAGAAATCTCAGTCCTTCGAAAAGCCCGTGGGATGCGCATGATACGTCAACAGTCTTTCCGTAAACACAAAACTCGGTATGTGCGGAAAGGATCTTGTCGTTAAGCTTGTCGTAAACGGCCTTGATCTCGCTTCCGCAATAAAGACCGATCCTTGTAAAAGGATTCTTCGAAAGGAGTTCTCTTGATCTCAGGATGAATGGAGATGCGATATTGACCAGTTCCTTTGCTTCATCATCAGAAAGCTTCTTAAGGTCTTCAACAGTGAATCTGGCATCCGCGATCTTTCCGTCAGTTCCTATGGCATCGTCACCTGTGATCTTTGTGCCTTCAGGCATTTCCATGATCTCAACCTGGGCATAAGGCGCATAGTGGCGGTACTTCATTCCGGGTGATCTGGGAGCTTCCTTGCCTGATAACGAACCTGCCATAACGGCCTCCTTGTCTTTCAATACAGAATCGATGTCCGCTTTGGTAACCGCGCCCGGCCTTAATATGACCGGCTCTGTTCCGGTACAGTCAACAACTGTCGATTCGAGACCAAACTCAGAATCGCCGCCGTCAATGACCGCATAGATATAACCGTCCATATCTTCAAGCACGGATCTTGCACCCGTGGGGGAAGGTCTTCCGGAAAGATTTGCCGAAGGTGCCGCAACGGGCACGCCGCAGTATTTAAGGAACTTATTTGCAACGGGATGTGAAGGCATTCTTACGCCGACCGTATCAAGACCTGCCGTAGTCTCGTCTGAGATCGAATCTGCCTTCTTCATCACTATCGTGATCGGGCCCGGCATGAAAGCATCGATTAACGTCTGCGCAAGAGGAGTGATCTCGGAAACGATGTCTTTTATCTGCTCTTTATCACCGATATGGCAGATGAGCGGATTATCCGCAGGACGTCCCTTGGCTTCGAAAACTCTCTTTACCGCTTCGCCGTTACCTGCATCACAGCCGAGGCCGTAAACAGTCTCAGTGGGAAAGCCTATTACTTCACCGTTTCTCAGGTGCTCTGCGGCATCCTTTAATGCTTTATCATCGTCAGATTCTATAAGTAATGTCTTCTTATATTTCTTTTCGCGGTCCATATATATCACCTTATATTATTCTTCATTACTGCTCGCATTATCTGCCGCCTGTGCCAGAGTAAGCGCATCGACTATCTCATCAAGATCGCCTGCAAGGATACTGTCCAGCTTATAAAGTGTCAATCCGATCCTGTGGTCGGTTACTCTTCCCTGATGGTAATTGTATGTGCGGATCCTCTCGGATCTGTCACCTGTTCCGACCTGTGATTTTCTTTCGTCACTTATCCTGTCGACATCGGCCTGATGAGCTATTGCCCACAAACGTGACTGAAGGACTTCCATCGCCTTTTCCTTGTTCTGTATCTGGGATCTCTCGTCCTGACAGGTAACGACCATTCCGGTCGGAAGATGCGTGATCCTTATTGCGGATGATGTCTTGTTGATGTGCTGTCCGCCGGCGCCTGACGACCTGAACCTGTCGATCTTAATGTCGTTGGGATTTATCTCGAAGTCAGTCGGCTCAGCCTTAGGGAGAACTGCAACCGTAGCCGTTGAAGTGTGGACTCTTCCGCCGGATTCGGTTACCGGCACTCTCTGCACTCTGTGCACTCCGCTCTCGAACTTCATGCGTGAATAAGCTCTAGGACCGTCGATCTCTGCAATTATCTCTTTATATCCGCCAAGTTCCGTCGGGCTCATGTCAACGACACTCACGTCAAATCCTTTAAGCGCGGCATAGCCCTTATACATCTTGAAAAGATCAGACGCAAAGAGCGCGGATTCTTCACCGCCGGCACCTGCCCTGATCTCAAGGATTACGGATCTTGAATCTCTGGGGTCACCCGGAGTCAGATATATCATGAGTTCTTTTTCGAGTGCGGCAAGTCTGTCTTTTGCATCGGCAAGTTCACTGTTTGCAAGACTTCTCATCTCGTCATCACTTCCAAGATCACCGCTCTCGAGAAGAGCAAGTATTCCTTCGATTTCCTTTTCGCAGGCTTCATAACTCTTAATGGCTTCCACCTGCGGATTAAGCGCAGCAAGCTCTTTTGAATACTTCGTGTATTCTTCAGGACGCGAAGCAACAGCCGGATCACTCAATGTTCCGGTAAGTTCCTCGTATTTTGCTTTAATCAGGTCTGTCTTGCTCTTATCTATAGCCATTGCTATTCAAAAGTATCACATAAGGATAATTATTTCCAATAAAGAAGCTGCCCCGAAAAGAAGCAGCTTCCGCAATTGTTTTGTTAACGGCTTTATGCCTGAGGTGCCGGAGGTACCTGACCCGGCTGGGGCGCAGCAGGAGCAACGGGTGCTATCGGAGCAACAGGAGCCTGAGGTGCCACGGGGGTCATGTTCTGAACAGGCACATTGGTCAATACCTCATACTCAAGCTTATGTCTCAAAGGCTTCTGGCAACGCGGACAATAAACGAATCCGTGCGGATACCACGCTCTGTGACCAAGATCATATGTATGGTAATCGAATTCATAGTAACAGTACTCGCATCTGCAGTGGAATGTCGGATTGTACTCCATATATCCTGCAACGGGATAAGGATTTACAACACCGCTGTTCTGAACCCAGGGTCTTGCAGGTCTTAGCTGCTGCTGGACCTGAACAGGCGGAACCGCTGCAACAGGTGCTGCGGGAGCCGGAGCTGCTCCTGCCTGAGCTCTGAAATTAAATCCGCATTTCATGCAGAAATTGGCCTCATCATTGACCTGAGTTCCGCACCGATTACAGAACTTGCTCATTGATTCGTCCTCCTCTTATTCCATATTTACACTATCGATAATTATACGGCTTAGAATACACAATGGTCAAATCAGCAGTCGCTCCGGTCATCTATGATGTTGCCATTTCTGACGTTCTTTTCGATGAGATTCTCTTTCTCATATTCCCATATATGTTCCGATCCCAAATGTACTCTTTCGTTACGTTTTAATACCTGACTACGTTTAACGCCATGTTCTTTCCATGCACGTCCGTCCGTCGCATCATTTAAGATCAGCGGCTGGAAACAGTCCATCGTTCTTGCAAATCTTGCTTCCGGTGTTTTCTGTTCTTCAAACTCATACCATAGGTTCTTCAGATATTCGCCCTGGTCTTCAGGCAAAAGCCCGTATAGTTTATCCGCTGCTTTTGCCTCTCGTTCTGCCTGTGTCTTCTTTCCTTCCTCATCATATGCATATGTGTCACCTGCATATACTTCAACGAGATCATGAATCAGAAGCATCGTAACAGTCTTTAATACATCTATATCTTCATTAGCATATTCTTTGAGAAGTAGCGTCATTATCGCCATGTGCCATGCGTGCTGTGCATCGTCTTCGCGCGTCTCACAATCGGTAATATAATTCTGGCGCTTGATCATTTTCTCCTTATCGATCTCCCTGATGAAGGCCAGCTGTTTTTCAAGTCTTTCTTTGTCATCCATAGTTTTCTCCACCCCCAAATCAAAGTGTACTCAGATTAAGTTTTCCATATTTCTTATATACTATTACATAATCGTTTACTGCACACAGACCTCATCCTCTTTGCTGTTGCGACCGCTCATTGTCTCAATGATTATTATCTTGTTTCTCTTATCGAGTCCAGTCATATATCTTTCATAAGCGGCGCTGTCTTCACTGGCCATATGAAATGTTGAGCCCTGAAATCCTATATAACTCTCTTTAACCGGATCAATCATATTTATATATCCCTTCACTTCTTATATAAATTAATTTATACCATTTTCAATTAGCGAAATAAAAGAAAAAGACGACCGGAACAGCTTCCGATCGTCTTTGGTATGGTGGATGATACAGGGCTCGAACCTGTGACCCCATGCACGTCAAGCATGTACTCTAGCCAGCTGAGCTAATCATCCTTAAATGAACTTTGAAAGTATACATTGTTTTATTCTCTTTGACAATCTGTTCTTTTTAATCCGTTTTCGAACTCATTTATTAACAATTTGTAAACAGACTTGTTAACATTTACATTTATCAGATTTGTCCCATTCCTCGTTTTTTTATTGAATATCTTATTCGACGATGTAAATTTATCACCCTTGAACCTCTTGAAATCAATGGATTTTTGCCTGCTTTGCACCATTGTGCACAAAAACAGGTGTGCTCGATTGGTTATTCGCACAAATTAGGGAGAAATTATGAAAAATATGAACACATTGTGAACGAACTGTGATATATTTGTTTCATACAAAGCTAAACTTGTTCAAGGGGAGGTAGCTTATGAGAAGGATTGGAAAAACACGTAAGGGTTTCACATTAGTTGAAATGGTTCTTGTAATAGCAATCATAGTTATTCTTGTGGGTACACTCATTGTTGGTATCGGAAAATATCTCAATGGTGCAAATTCTGCTGTTACCTCTGTTTCACTGCATAACAGCCAGATAGATTATGTTTACGATGTTTGTGAACAGGCAATAAATAATAGCTAATTGCCCGTCTCAAGGGTGAAAAAGACATCAAAACCTCTTATCCATAAAAGTGAAGCACGCAAAAAACCTCCCAGATCATTGGGAGGTTTTTTGTTAGTTTATTCACTATTAATAACGGATCTTATTCCAGCGTGATATTCAGTACCTGGGGATTGTGGTCGCTGCTTTCAAATCCGAGATCCACGATTTCATAAGAATCGACTCTGATATTAGAAGAGACAATAAATCCGTCGATAATGTAATACTGAAGCGAATTCGGATCGTTGCCTTCCAGAGGCGCATAAAGCGATCTGCATGATGCAATGTCAGAACTCATAAGGAACTGCCAGTCTGCTTCATAAGGACTTACATCCATATCTGCAGGCTGCCACTGTTCAGGATATACAGGGAAATTGTCCGCAATATTCGAGAAAGTCTGGTTGAAATCGCCACCTGCAATTACATAATTACCCTTCGCAGTCTCCTCATTAAGGATACCCATCAGCATCTCTGCCTGAGCAGCCTTACCTTCACCGTCATCATAAGCTTCAAGGTGGAGATTTACGATTACGAGTTCCTTACCGCCTTCAACTGGAATTCTTGTGATAAGAAGACATCTCTTAAGATTGAATGTTCTGATTGGCCATGTGAAAGGACAAGGCAGCTGTACTCTTGTTGCAGAAGTTGTCGGATAGCTTGAATATGTGGCAATACCGGAATCAATATGTCCGTATGGCGGAACCGGGATCGGGAAAAACTCAACTCTGAAGTTGTTTGCAAATGCCATGTTGTTAAAACCCAAACCGTCAAAATACAAGGTCTCATTAACGTGACGGCTTCTGCTGCTGTCAAGGTCGATCTCCTGAAGCAGAAGGATATCAGGATCCTGTGCCTTGATCTCACTGACAATATTGTCCATGTTTGCCCTTACGCGAGCTTCATCACCGGTATATACCATCTTACCGCCGTCCATAAAGAAGTCGGCATTGTCACCTAACGCGCCATAACCGATATTCCAGGCAACAAACTTTACCGAGTCACCTGCTGCAAGGGACTTAGCCTGTCCTCCGACAGTTTGAACCGGAACAACTTCAGTATCCTCCGGTTTGTATTCAACGATGGTAAGCCATGTCAGCAATCCGCCGACAAGTACAAGCAGGACAATCACTAAAATAAGCAATGCCTTTAAGATCTTTTTTAATGTCTTCATTTTCGTTCCTCCGGACTAACAGCCCCATACTAAATACAGAGCCTATTATAAACTAATGTCCCGGAAAACAATCATTCAGTAATCCTGGTTTCTGTATAAATAATCTATGCCGTAATCGATCATATCCCTTACCTGCTCGTTGGTCCTTCTGCCGCCCTTTTTACGGTTGCAGCGCCAACACAGGCATTGAAGGTTATCTATATCTTTTCCTGTTCCACCCTGGGATACGGACCGGATGTGATCTGCTTCAAGAAGGAGATAATCACCCAGCCCTTCACACAGACTGTCCAAATATTCTTTTGAGATACCGCATATCTGACAGGTGTAATTATCACGCTCAAAAACTTCATTCTTATCAGACACACGGATCCTTCTTCTGCGTGCAACTTCCCTGTCGATCTCTTCCTGCCTTAAGATATCACGCTGCTGCCGTCTGTATCTGAACGTCACAACAATAAACGCAATAAAAACGATTGCAAGAAGGATTATCAATGCATATACGATCACGGGTGATCTTGAAAAATCATCAAACCAAGTCATAAGCCTATCTCCATATTATTTTCAATCAGATTATATAAGATCCGGTCTTATCAATCTTTCTAATAATAGGACTAAACAGACAGTTTCAACTCAGGTTTTATCGGTATGTTTTTTCTAAAACAATGTGTATTATCAATAGATCCGTTTCTGGATATCAGCAGAGAAAACTATAGTTCTCCTGGAAATAACCATAATCGACAAAATTGAATGTGATCGAAGTTATCTTGGCATTATCATCCCTGTTTACCGAATAGAAAACGATTACGGCATCAGACGGAGCTGTCTCCATCGTTCCCCATAAGAATGCGGAAAAATAATGAGACGGATCTTCTTCATTGATCGTAAGAGCTCCGTTATCGATAAGGAACCTTATCTCTTCTGATTCATCATAACCTTTACGCCATATCTTAAGAGGCTTGGCGATCTGGAGATACCAGTCAGCTTCCAGGTGCTCGTGATTTTTCCGGAACCAGTCTCTCTCGCAAGGTGACGGGAATCCTTCTTCATCAACTTTGAAATAGTCGCCTGTATGTGCCATCTGGCCTTTGCCTTCGGTAGCTTCCTTTGAGAAGACCTCATAAAGTCCGTTTGGATGTTTTATGATCCTTTCCGAACTAAGCATCCTCTTTTCCATGTCGGAACCGGCACCAAACTCCCACGCCTGGCGCTTAGTATTCTTTTTTATCGCATAAGGTTGTTTAGCATTTTCGGGTGACATATCTGATACTTCCGTTAAAACACAAATTTCTCTTACAGATTATAACACGATATTATATAATCAAAATATGTTGAGAAACAAATCTGACATTATACTTTCGATCATCATTCCGGCTTACAACTGTGAGCCCTATATAAACGAGTGTTTAAATTCCATACTTGATTACAATCACAAAGGCGTTGAGATCATTGTCGTAGACGATGGTTCAACTGACGGAACCAAGAGCATTCTCTCCGGCTACGAGAACGTCTACGATAATCTGAAGATCCTATACTGCTCACACAAAGGTTCATCAGCAGCACGCAATATCGGCCTTGATAACTGCAGCGGCGAGTTCGTTGCTTTTCTGGATTGCGATGACACAATAAGAGCAGGATTTATCAACGAAGGACTCGGACAGATATCAAGAAATGCCGACCTTTATATTTTCGGAATCGAGAGATTATATCTTTCAGGCGAAAAGGAACTCTGGAATGTATCCGACCACGAATACTCCAATGTCTCTGATTTTGCCGATGAATATATCCGTGTCAGAAAACTTCTTATCTACTCCAACTGCAATAAGTTTTACAGAAGAAATATCATCGAAGAAAACTACTTGCGTTTCGATGAAACTCTGCTTTACGGCGCGGACAGATTATTCAATTACAATTATCTTCCTTTTACATACAGTGTGATCACTTCGTCTCTCATCATGCTAAGTTACAGACAGAGAAGTTGAACGCGCAATAGACCGTTTTGATGCGTCCTTAGCGCAGTACCTATGCCAATTCGGTTACACGGACATTTGGTCGGAGTAGAAGGAGTCGAACCTTCGCCACGTGGTCCCAGGCCACGGATACTTCCGTTATACGACACCCCGATGATGAAACAGGCCGTATTCCTATTATCAGGAGGACTCTACAAAACAACCTGTTTCAATTGCGGATCTTAAGACTGAATGCAATCAGTCATTGGCGACCTCAAGGGGAGTTGAACCCCTGTCTCCGGCGTGACAAGCCGACATAATTGCCGCTATACCATGAGGCCATATTGGTGGACGGTGTTGGTTTCGATCCAACCTCCCTTGGGCTTCAACCAAGTGCTTTCACCAGATTAGCTAACCATCCGTTTTGGGATAACAAGAAAGACGCCACGTCTTTAATGCCATCCCCAGACATCTCGAAAGAGTGCCTGTTTCTTTCGAAGAGTCTGTATTGGCACCCATGGAAGGACTTGAACCTTCAACCTCCCGGTTAACGGCCGGATGCTCTACCGATTGAGCTACAAGGGTGTATAAAAGATTTAGTTTTCAAGGTTCGTGGGCGAAAAAAAGATCGCCCGGTTTTTGTTTTTCCGGACGATTCTGATCTCATTCTTACAATTGTTTGTGCCTAAACATAGTCAGATTAACATCGTAACCGTACGGAAAGTTTGCCAATGCTAAAGCCAAAAAGATGCTCATTATCCGGAAGGGATATCGGTGCATAAGGACGAACTGAACCAAACGCTGTGTTGCCGGGCGTTTTGAGATTTTTAAATATATTCTGTCTCATAGATGCAGTTTGCATTGTTCTTTTCCTTTCGATATTTTCTGATAATAAAAAAGAAGTGCTGAACGATCCGGACCTGCAATATCAGGTCGGATGTCGGACAGGCACTTCCTTCATCGCCGATAAGATAACACAACAAAAACTGATGTGCAACCCCTATTTTCGAATTTTCTGAAATCAAAAGAGCCCAATAGCCGTGCGGTTTTCGGGCTCAATATTATTAATACTTTTAAGATGTTTTTTAGCGTCGGAAACTGCTCGAAAAATTTTTTAATTTCCGCTTACAGCTTCTTAAGTTCTTCGTAAAAACTTGTGACATCACATGATGCGTCACCCTGAAGTCTTCTTCCGATCCTGTTGTAAACGAGCGCATTAGTTCCGTTGATATTTACACCATAACCGATATTGGAACTGATGAATCCGCCGCCGATATTTCTCCATATGACAACGCTCAAAAATCCGGACGCCTTTTTCATGATGTCGCCGCCTGCTTCAGGGGGGATCTTCTTTGTAAGGATAGCCTGGCTGAGAGCTGCAATTATCTGATCCAGCTTAGGGATCGATGTCTCTTCAAAATCAAGATCCATGTTGAATACTCTCTTTACCAGATCGAGAAAATCGAGTGCATATCCGAGCTGCATGAACTCTCCGTTAGCAAGTTCCGGCTGTCCTCCCGCGATCTTCTTCGCAAGGTCATCGTAATAAGCGGTAAGCTCTTCTACGGACTTGCTGTAATCGATCTTACAAGCCTCAACAGGACCTACCATCACTTCAAAATCAGCCATCTTTTTGCTCCTTCCTGATAAAAGAAATCAGCATAAGTATATAGCATACCGTCTTGGGAAGCATCAGCATCCCCAGTATAGGAAGCAACGGTGCAAATATCGCAACCGGAATATAGAACAGGAAAGACAATGTCGTATAGAGCCATAATCTGCCGAGATACTTGTCTTCTTTCCGCACTTTGAAATAGAGATAAACAACTATGCTGCCGATAACGATGAATGGCAGATTGCGTAGCGCTCCCCACAGCATTGATCCTTCACCCGTAAACCAGTTGTTTCCCGGCGCAAGACAAAGAGCGATTCTCAACGCAGCAAGAATAAAGATAGTAATGCCAACTGTTTTCGTACTCTTGTCATCCTTCTTGTATACGCTTTTATAGAGCAGGAAAACAAGGATGTAAAAGATGGTCATGGTAATGGAAGTTACAAGCTTACCAAATCCCAGATACCACGTGAAATCTTTATCAATGAAATAATTCAATACTCTCGGAACAAGATGGAACGAATCACCGAGTCCTAATACCAATGCCGCCGTTCCCATGAGGACATCGTTTTTATTGCGATGCTTTATCAGTATCACGATGCCTGTAAGTATCGCGAAGACAAGATACAAGATATCAAATGTTGATTCGCCGTATTTCATGTTCTGTTCAGGCTCCTGATAAGATTTCTCCGACAGATGTATTTTACCATCTCATCAAGGCTTATACCTTAACCATATAAAGCGCGTGGAAATATTTCTTCATTGCCATCAGCTCATCGAAGGTTCCCTGCTCTTCTATCCTTCCGTCCCTCATGACGAGGATCTTATCGTATCTGCGCATTAACCTTTCTTCAAGCGAATGAGTAACGACGATCCTCGTTATGCCTGTAAGATCCAGAATATCCGATGAAACTTTATGTGCAGTCTGTGAATCAAGCGCGGCTGTGATCTCATCGGCAACAAGGACAGAAGATTTTTTAAGAAGACTTCTTGCAATGGATATTCTCTGCTTCTCTCCTCCTGATAATGCATTTCCGCTTTCTCCGCAAAGATAATCACTTCCGCGTTCTTCTATCAGTCCGTTAAGATTGGATCTCCTGATGGCATCTTTTATCTCATCCTCAGGGAAATCACGGAACATCGTGATGTTGTCCCTGATCGAAGAATTAAACACAAACACGTTCTGATCGATCGATGACACCTGGTCAAAAAACGAATCCGAAGACGAGTCCTTAAGATCCGTGTCATCCCATCTTATCTTGCCGCTGTACCCGGCGCCGCAAGCACCCGACATAATGAGATTTAAAAGAGTTGATTTACCGCTTCCCGAAGTGCCTACGATCGCATAAGATTTGCCTGCTTCAAAATTGAATGACACATCGTGAAGGACTTCTTTTCCTTCTTCGTATGAGAAAGATACATCTTTTACCGATATTCCTTTTTCAAGTACAGAAAGCTCTGAGCTTCCGCCTGTGCAAACGCTCTCACCAAGAGATTTTGCGATCTTTTCTATCAGTGCTCTTGAAGCTTTCCTGGCTGCTAAGAGGCCCGGAAGTTCTGCTACGGGAGCAACAACAAAGTTCATCAGATTTACGAAGATCATGACTGTTCCTGCTGTAATCCCCTTACCCGTGAGAGCCATATATGCTCCTGCGAAAAATACTGTGACCTGTGCAACTACGCCGGCAAACTGACCCAGTGTACTGATCAGGATCTGAAGACTCGTTCTGGTAAATTTAGAGTTTTCAAGTTTTGTATTCTCTAACGAGAAAAGACCCGTAACAGGCTCTTCGGCACGGAATGCTTTCACTACTGAAAAACCGTTAAGACAGTCAGTTATTGTTGCCGTAAAACTTTTATTCATATCAGATACATTAACTTCAGCTTTGCTCAGTTTCTTACCCGATGCAAGTGATACAACAAGCGGCAGCAAAGTCACGGCTATCGCAATCAGTGTCAGCAAAGGCGAGTAGTAGATCATCATGCCAAGCGATGTAAAAAACAACGTAAGCCTGTATATAAACCAGAACTCTTTATCCAGATAATTTGTCTCGATCGAGATGCTGTCATTGGTCAGTGCTGACAGATAAGTTGACTTGCTCTCAGAACGGAAGGACATGATGTTTTTCTTCGTGAGTTCGGCAAACAGAGTCTCCTTATAATTCCGCATTGCTTTCCTGATATATCTCGGCTTTGCATAGTAAGTCAGATATGAAGAAAACAGGAAAAACACAGCAATCAGAATGCATATTATCAGAAGCTCACTAATGCTCCATCTGCCGTTCCCGGAGGCCGTATCTATCAGTTCTCCCATAAACCAGGAGATAGCGATTCCCATCAGTCCCGACAGGAGTGCACCGATAACCGAAAGGATAAAAAAGACATGGTTGTCCCTATGGAACTGAGACTTCAGTTCCACATATAAGTTTTTGTTTTTCATGTGAATACCTACCTGTTGATCTTATTCCACAACGCGTTGAATTTCTTGTCATTGATCAGACCGAGTATATAATCGATCGATTCTTTTGCAGTCTCACCGAGCAGGCTGAATGCACTAACATTGTTGTGGCTTTCAAACAGCTTGATGATGTCTGTCGTTTTCTCTTCTGAAGAGTCAAAAACGTCTGCCAGATCTCTTGCTTCTATAAGAAGCTCTTCCGCTTTTTCTTTATCACCGCTCTTGAAATACGCATAACTTTCCGAGGTTAAATACGAACACTTCGTCTTATCAAAGAAACACATTTCATCCGTTTTTCTGATAGTTTCAGTAAACTCGATGCACCATCTTGAGAGCATCTTAATCCTGTTTAGATCGCCTTTGTTTTTATAGTAGAAGAGTAGTCCTGAAGTAGTGTTGATCATCTCGAAAGTGAGTTCGGTAAAACTTAAGATCAGCTTTCTGTAGCAATCATCTCCGCTATCGCCGCTCAAAGATGTAAGCAATCCGATCTTCGAATTGAAGACACCGGCTTCGTTGTTTTTGAGCATCATGGAAATAGCTCTGTCACTGTCGCCTGTCAGGAAATACAGAAGCGCAATGCTGCCTATCAGCGAGAGCCTTCCAAAACGCGGATTGATATCATATGGAACGATCACCAATGCTTTTTCGAAAAGCGATATCGCTCTCTTCATCATATCGTTATTCTTCTCTTCCATACCGAATGCGGAGAACACATTTCCGGCAGCAACGATCACACCGAAATCATTAGGATATTTAACAAGTGCTTTCTCCGCTTCTTCGAATACCGAACGGTCTTTTTTACCCAACAGATCATAGATATGATCTGTGATCATTCCCTTTCTCTTATCGGCCATCTCATAACCCAAAAGGTTATCAACAGATGTATCAAAAAGATCGGCGATCCTGACGAGCATACTGATCTCAGGAGACGTAAGGTTTGCCTCCCACTTATAAACTGCACCCACCGTAACTCCCAAAGCATTTGCCAATGCTTCCTGCGTAAGCGAACGTTCTTTTCTCATTCTCTTGATGTTTTCAGCCAGTTTGAGTTCCATGTCTGTCACTCCTTTGAATCTTCATTTGCTCTAATGATAGCGGAAATCAACTCCGGTTTGAACTGACTGCCAATACTATTTGGATATTTATTTTTATACCAACAGGGAGGGTAATTTCACAAAAAGTAGACAGCAATCTATTTTATTCTCTATAATTTCGGACAAAGAAAACATGTTAATCAGGAAGCAGCGCCATGAAAGGAAGGCATAATCTACGGAATATCTTTCAAACCAAACACAGCTTCACTCTGGGGAGATAACATAAGCTTTGATGTCCCACTCGTTATGACTCCTGAAGAGTTGATCGAGAATTCAGGAGAACCCAAATGTTGTGAATACGGCATGTACGGGTACAGCTCCTGTGGCAGATTAGAGGATCACACTTTTGAGTTTGATGATAAGACCCGACTAATCCGTTTCGATATACAGAAGATTACGTGGGGTTAGCCGATTTTCCTGCTGATTGCTCTACTAAGATTTGCTCCTGATAAGACACATAAAATATGCATCAATTATCTCACCCGGACTTTGTGCAAGGCCGTTTCCGATCCACCATTTGACTGTGTTAATGAAACTTCCAATGACAAACTGTTTCTTGAACTCATCAGACACATCTATATCAATATGAGAGATCATGTCACCAAACGCATCTTCAAGATACCCGGAAAAATAGCGTGTAAAAAGTTTTTCCGACTCTCCGTACATGATCGAACTGATGTTGTCTTCGTGGTCCTTGATGTGCCAGAGAATATGCTCAAGCAATGCCTTCAGTTCCTCATGATTGGCCGAGAAATCATGACTCTTCTCAGGCATGAGCGATTCGGAAAACACATGTGAAAACATCTCGTCACACATCTGTTCAAGGAGCTGGTCTTTAGTCTCAAAATGAGAATAGAAAGTGCTTCTCCCGATATTTGCCTCATCGATGATCTCCTGCACCGTTATATCTTCAAAGCGCCGCTTTCTCAATAACTTTGTCAGTGCATCGTATATCGCTGTTCTGGTCTTTTGCTGCCGTCTGTCCATATTCTTTTTTCCGTACATTTTTCAAATAATGTTCAATAACTGACAAATCGAAAAGTCTGATTATTGTTTGCTCTTATCACGGATTATAACATTTTACCGAACACAATGTTCGGGAAGTGACAAGATATGAATAAAAACAAGGCAATCAGATACGCTATATATGCAGCACTGCTCTATGCGGTAAGCACACCGTTCTCGAAGATTCTTATGGAAAAGATCCCCCCTGCTTTTATGGCCGGACTTCTTTATCTCGGAGCAGCTGCAGGAATGGTAATCACAACTCTCTTTTCCCGTAAAAAGAGCAAAAAAGAAGCTGCTTTTACCCATAAAGATATTCCATATCTAATATTGATGGTAATTCTTGATATAGCCGCACCAATACTTCTGATGACCGCATTAAAGTACTCTTCAGCTGAATCAGTATCTCTGCTTAATAATTTCGAGATAGTTGCGACATCCCTGATCGCACTTCTGATCTTCAAAGAAAAAATATCGCCACGTCTTTGGATCGCGATAACGCTTATAACAGCCGCCAGCATTATGCTCTCATTAAGCGAAAACGGATCGCTCACCATATCCGTATACTCGCTTCTGGCTTTGCTAGCCTGTTGTTGCTGGGGACTTGAGAATAACTGCACACGCAAGCTTTCCAACCGCGATCCTGCAAAGATAGTGATAATAAAAGGCTTCGGCTCGGGAACAGGTTCAGTGATCGTAGCATTGATATGCGGCGAGAGACTCAATATTACCCCTTATATCTTGCTTGCACTGCTCTTGGGCTTCATTGCTTACGGTCTGAGCATTTATACATATGTCTATGCCCAGCGTTATATAGGTGCAGCAAAGACATCAGCGTTTTATGCTTTGGCTCCATTCATTGGAGCGCTTATCTCACTTGTGATCTTCCCGAAGATACCATCTTGGCTGTTCATCATTTCATTTGTCATCATGGCACTGGGATCATTCCTGGCAATAGAAAAAGAAAGGACTTAATTATGGAAAAGAAAGATTTCAAATTCGACAAAAGGGCAGACAAATACGACGAGCATTTTGAAGGCAGGCTGTCACGCAGGTTTTACGAACTCCTGTACAGATATACTGACCTCAGGAGAGGCGACAAGATCCTTGATGTCGGCTGCGGAACAGGTACTATCCTAAAAACTTTCAATGAGTTCGAGAACATAGAAGGACACGGAATTGATGTCGAGCCACAGATGCTTTCTGTCGCGCGCCGCAAATGCCCTGATATGGATATCAGGGAATGCTCCTGCGAAGACACCCCATATAATGATTCTTATTTCGATACATTAACTGCATGCATGGCATATCATCATTTTCCTGATAAAGAAGCTTTCGGGAAGGAAGCTTTGCGGATCCTGAAGCCGAACGGCAGATTATATATCGCAGATCCCGCCTTCCCCCACCCGGTCAGAAAAGCACTTAATCTTATGTGCCGTAACATCAACGGGGAATTCCTTTCATCCGAAGAGATGAGATCAAGATTTGAAAGACAGGGCTTCCGGTATATCGGAGTGCAAAAAGACAGATATGCCCAACTTGTTATTCTCGAGAAGCCTTAATGAACGATATCACCACGATTTGTTATAATACATAAAGTCGGTATAGGGATATTTAATAAGGGATCAAGACAGGTGGATCACATATGTCGCGAAAAGAATTCGAGACCGTTGTTGAGGCATACAGGCTCTCATTGAAGACAAATCCACACGATTTTTATGCTCTCAGAGGATTGATGCTTGCAGCAGCTTTCCTGAAGGATATGGACGGACTTGTCCATGCAGATGAAGCAAAACACTTTTCGTACAATCCCATAATAGTTAATGAAGTGATCGACTGTGCTTCTGAAGAAGACAAGGAATACTTTAAGAAATTCGCCAAGCTCTATGCTGACAAAAAACGTCAGATCGATTGTAGCAGGGAGATAGAATCACTGCGCCAGGATCGCGAAAGGATCGAGACTGCCATGCGGTTAACCGAAGATACCCGCCGCGATTACTATATCAAAGCCGGCAAGTACGGAAAATGGCATCCTAAAGCATACTTCATTCTCGGATGGTGTGATACTGCCTTCTTTTTAATCTTAGAATTGATCATCGCCGGAGTTCTGGCTTCAAGCGGCACTGGAGGAGAGGGAGTCTTTATGGCTGTTTTTGGCGGCCTCACGCTTCTTATCGGCGCAGGTGTTAATTTCGGATATGTCTTTCCCAAATTTAAGATAATGAAAGAAATTGACACTTATTTGGAAGAATTCAAAACCGAATTATCCATCACCGAAGCGAAAATAAGAAAATTAGAAGCTGAAAACGAAGAACTCTCTGAAGACATCAGAAAAAGCATCAATGATTTTGTATGGGAAGACGAATATAGAACGGTCAGCAAAACACAACAGTAATGAAGTTTTGCATGGTGCTCATTCTTTACCCGCCAGCAATCTTATTTGGTTTTCTTCAGATAATAGCTATTAAATTAATACAAGCAAAGTCCATTAGCAGATAGATATTCTTCCTTCAGTATTTCCATCTCCACTATCCCAATATTATCCGTGGGATAATACGAGAATGCACGGTAATAGTATATTGAATATAAAATCTCCAGTAATATAAACTTGTAAAATGCATCTTTATAAATGAAGGCCTTACTTTACGAAAGGAGTTCTTTATGGAAGACAATGAAATAATCTCATTTCTTCTTATGCGAAATGAAGATGCAATTGCAGAGATCCAGAATAAATACGGATCTTACTGTTTTCAAATTGCAAACAACATACTTAACAGCCGGGAAGATTCCGAAGAGTGTGTGAATGATACCTGGAATATAGTATGGAATACAATTCCGCCTACTAAACCGGTATCACTTAAAGCTTATCTTGGTAAGATCGTGCGCAATCAGGCATTGATCAAATATAGAACTTATCACGCACAAAAGAGATTTTGCGGACTCGAGCTGATCATGGATGAGCTGGATGAATGCATTCCTTCTAACTCTGATATAGCAGAAGAAGCCAATTCAAATTTACTTGCCGGGATGATCAATACCTGGCTCGGCACTCTTTCCGTAACTGACAGAGAGTTCTTTTTAAGACGTTACTATCTTTGCGAATCCGTAAGAGATATATCGGAACGATTCAATCTTAATCAAAATGCTGCAGCACAAAAACTGTTAAAGCTTCGCAACAGGTTAAAGGATTATCTGGATAAGAGAGGATACACATTATGAAAAATGAGAATATATATAATGCTATTTCAAATATCTCGCCGGAATATATCGAGGAATTATCATTCAAAAAGGAAACTGTGGCTGCTGAGAGCACACCGGCTAAGCATACTAAGCTTCCTGTCATTGCCATTATCTGTGCAGTTGTCGGGTTAGCCGGGGTCACAAGCGTAGCAGCTATAAGAGGCATTCTTGGAAGAGGAATGAACCAACTCCAAATGGATGAGAGCCAGCAACAGGAATTGGTTGAACAGAGTGCAGCTATAGTGTACACGAGCGAGAGCGTTACTGATACTTCAGAAACTTCTGAGAATACTGTCTTGGACGTAGACGCCATAACCGTCACACCGGTATCTGTAGTAGCGGATGAAAGATGTGCATTCATATCGTTCAAAGTTTCCGGGTTTACTTTTGATGACAGGAATAATGAACCTTTCTTTGATCAGGTCTTTGCTTATGAAGATGAAGCTATGACAATTGATCTTGATTGTGAAGGCGTTTTTTATAACGGCATCAACCAGATCGGAAGTGACTTCTTTTATGAAGATGGAACCCCTGCTCAGTTTGACGAACGAGGCATGATGATCCTTCATTATTTTGATAAGGATGGAAATCTATACTACTTGATGAAAGTCAGCGGATATAATATTGATAAGAGTATGCTGGGCAGAACGGTTTATATAAGACTTGTTAACTTATGTGAGATCTATAAATGCGACATCGTTAACGGCACTGATAGAGAATGGAGTTTTACTCTTGATATGCCAACAGAGAGCACTTCTATTCATTATGACATCGACACGCTTGTTGACGGAACTTCTTTTAATCTGGACAGCATTGAACTCTCGCCTATATCAGTCAGATTAAACTACACGTTAGGAGAAGGCGCTTCCCCAGATTCAATGCCAAAGTTTGCAGGCGTTGTACTGAAGGACGGAACCGTTCTCGGAATAGGAGATGATGTTCATAATGCATCTGAAGGTGGGAAGGCATATTCAAATTGTTACTTCGCTCGTGCAATCGATCCGGAAGATGTTGAAAGTATCATTATAATTCCTGATATGGACAACCCATCCGAATCAGTAACAATACCGATATAACCTAATCAACGTGATCATATTAGCTGTCTGTAGGACAAATATGGGGAACGATAGCAAAGTATGATAACAAAACACTGCCAAACCCAAATGCAACAGGTTTGGCAGTGTTATTGTTTTCAAATTACCGCGAATACTTTATTTGCATTATCTTTTCTGTTGAAAGAATTACTATTCCTAATATTATTCTTTTCATAGTTTCTCCTTTCACATATATGATGATTTATACAATCATTCATGCACCGAGAGCTGTTATAGGAATGATATATATTCCTGTCTCCTTATCCTGTCTTGCAAACTCTCCGGCACCAACCAGCACTGCCAAAAATGCCGGCTCCTGATTATTAGACAATGGGTTAGAAAGCACTTTTGATCTTAAACGTAATAGTGATTTGGCAGCATCTTCAAATTTGTTCTCTCCAAGCTTTATTTCAAAAGCACCCCATCTTCCGTCTTTTAATTCAATGATGGCATCAACCTCAAGTCCGTCGGAATCTCTGTAATAGTGCAACGGTTCCAAACCCGCACCGGGAAGAACAGAAGAATATACGGCCAGGTCATGCATACACAAAGATTCAAAAAGAACAACAAACAACTGACCGTCTTCAAGAATACGATCCTGTGTAACGCTAAGAAGATTTGCCGCAAGTGACTGGTCAGAGAAATAATACTTTGGTTTTAATCTCAATCTTGTCTTAGAGCGGATAGGCGCATCCCATCCGGTTATTCCTTCGATCATGTATAACTGTTCAAAAGCCCGAATATATGCGGAAGCTTTCTCATTCGATGCTTTAGGATTCGAAATATCAAAAACAGCATCTTGAGAAATAGTCGAGAGCTTCGGTGCGCAGCCAAGATTACGGGCCAAAGACCGTGCTACTTTTCGTGCATCGGAACCATTTAGTCCAAATCTTGGTATATTAAATTCAAACACAGCATCAAAGTAGCTATCAAGGAATAACGATGAATCCTTTTGTGTCTTATTATTCAAAGCAGGCCATCCACCACGATATATGTATTCGACAATAGGAGAAAGACTCTGATTTATTGGCTGAGGAGTAAATTCTCCACGGAACAGGCCGGCAAGAGATATGCATGCTTTAGAATCCCCTGTCTCCTGAAGCGACATAGTTCTCATCCTGAGAGTAGAAATACGACCTGCACCACTATGGTGGATTTCATCCTTATGAGGTTGCGTAGATCCTGTCAATATATACTGGCCGGATTTTCCTGCATTTTGATCGACTGAAGCACGAACTTCATCCCAGATAGCAGGAACATCCTGCCACTCATCAATGACATGCGGTTTGTCACCAAGTAATGCTATTCCGGGATCAGCCTCTGCTGCTATTCTGGTGCTTTGATTACCAATCCTGGTTATACTCTTTCCATATGCGAGCGAAGTCCAGGTTTTACCGCACCACATTGTTCCGGCTACTTCAACTGCCCCAATGTTATCCAACCTTCGTGATAATTCACTGTCTATAAGACGGGGAATATAGCCTTCCGGCTGTAATCCACTTTTTTTCATATGGACCTCCACAATAAATAAAATCCTTTGGTATGATTGCATTTTAGCAAAATAGAGGGAATTTTCAAGGTAAAATAGAGGATGCTTAAAGGGTAAAATAGAGGCAGCTGTTTATTAATCTATTTCGCTAGTAACCGATAAGAGAAATAATAGATCGGAAGAAGACCAGGATTTGAATCGGATAAAAATGAAACAAGGCCCCGAAGTGTGGGGACACTCCTCCGTTGGGGTCTTGCGTTCTTATGTTAGAAGGATTTATTCAATCCTTCTATAGCCGGATTATGACATCCGTATTATACAAATTCAATTTCACCACTATCCTCGTTACCAAATTGTTACCATTTTCGCGATTTTTGCCCTATTTGAGGTCTCAAGACTAAAAAAAAAACCTTGAAAAGCAGTGTTTTCAAGGGTTTTAGACTTGAGCCATTTGTGGGACTCGAACCCACGACCTGCTGATTACAAATGGATTCCCCCACAATTTATAACTTTTCAAAAACTAACGCAAAGCCTTGATTTTATTGGGTTTGCGGGGCGTTATCCGAACATATGTTCACGCACTTTTTTGTATCTTTTTGGAAAAACGTTAACCAAACGTTAACCAAATTCACCTCTTTTTTCTTCGTTTAATTAAGCCACTCAAACTGTCGACCGCTCTCGCCTTTGCTTCGTCTTGAGGGTTGGCATATACATTCATAACAAGAGCCGGAGAACTGTGTCCTAAAAGTGCCGCTGTCGTTCTTGCATCCGTTCCATTTGCAATCAATAAGCTGGCAAAAGTATGTCGCAATCCATGAACTGTAACTCTTGGCAGATCACACCATTTCAAAAACTTTGTCAGCCATTTTCTTAAAGTACTATCGAAAATTGGTTTCCCGTTCCACGATGTAAACAACCGAGCTTCCTCACCGGGATTACCCTCATACACGGATCCCAGGTCTTTTATCACTTTCCTCTGCCAGATCTTATATTTGACCAGCTCATTAACCATATCCTGGGATATCGGTATATCTCGAACTGATGTTTTACTTTTAGGAGTACTTTCAACCATTCCACGACCGGGAATATACTGTGATGTTCTTCTTATCGATATTACACCATCATCGAAATCTATATCTCGCCATTCCAACCCAGCTGCTTCAGCTTCTCTTATACCTGTATTCAAGATCAGCATAATGAAAGTTCTGGCTCTAATGTCATCATATTCCGGGAGCTTATCACATATAGTTTGTACTTCAGAAAGCTGTAGTGCTTCTACATCAGGTTGAGTATTAGTAGGCGATTTTACTCGTTTACACGGATTTTCATCTATTATCTCCCACTCATAAGCTTTTCCTAAAATAGCAGATAAGGTCCTAAACCAACTTCCGGTACTATTGCGGGAAAGAACTTTATCTTTCCCGTCTTTTCTCTCTAAACTTGCCATCCACCCACGAACATCTAAAGGTGTAATGTTCTTAATTCTCATATTACCGAAATACGGAATAAGACGAGATTCAATAACGGCTCGATAACCATTTGCTGTCTTAGGCTTTAAAGTCTCAAGATGGTTTTTATAATAGTAATCTAGACAAAATGACTTGAAAGTCATCTTGCTATAATTTGCAGAAGCACCGCCCTTGATCTTGCGCTCATATTTATCAGCAAACTCATAGAGAGCCTTTTTCTCTTGCTTCTCAGTTAGTCCCTTAGGCGGAGCAAAAGTAGTTGTGCATAGTATTTGCTTTCCTGATTCATCTCGACCACAACTAACAGTAATCCTATATGTTCCTTGTCTTTTCTGTATATGCATTACTATCCCTCCTATCCATCTTCAAATAACTATTTGCTTAAGTATAACTCGCACCATGTCCTATTAATGTCCCTCTTTTGACACTTGCGCACATATATTCTTTCTGTATTACGCGTGCGTGTAAATTAGCGTTTTCCTTCCTTTCCCCACACCCCTATCTATCCTTTCTAACATCTGTGAGTCTCTTTTAGGCTTAGCTAAAAGAAAAGCCGCGCGGGCGGGCCATAGCCTGCGGTCTAAATATTCAATTCCAGGTCCCGCCAGCCGCGACTTGAGAGGTAGCGTCCTCTCAAGTGTGGGTGGCAATCCAAGCGGTAGCGCGGAAGAATAGAAACGCGCACTAATGTAGAGTTGTGAATGGTGGTGTTCTAAACTCGTAGAGTTTTGAATGCCACTGTTCTCAACTCGTAATTGCCGGTCTCATTATCTTGAGTGATTACTTTTCTACTTGAAGGAACAATTCTGTGACGACTGTGATGATGTGACGACTATTTTGATATAGGTTTACTTTTTGTCACTGATCAACTTCTTTGCTAAAGTTACAGCTGCTTTATCGGCTACTTCTGCGCTTTCAGGTATTTTACTGAACTCTATCACAATATACTTGGGTGCATTATTCTTCATGATTACAGCTGCACCCTTCTCATCTACAAGCCTGGCAACCTTTGAAAAATTCTGATTTGCTTCCGTTATTGATATTAAAGTATCGGTACTGATCATCATAATACTTACCTCCTTGCTAGATATTATAGTTAGATTGTAGCTATAATTCAACCTATAATGAATGTTGTTTTGCAATTAAAAACTCCCGATTATCTCGGGAGCTTAGTAGGTTATATTCGTGATTATCTTGACCGAAAGGACTTGAATGCCGAAATAACGATTTGTGTTATACTCTAAAAATCAGGTAACACGTATTAGATGCGAGTTGATACAAGATCAGGGTTATCGTATGAACAAGTAGTAGATCCGGCAATTTGATTTGTATGAAAAACGGCGCCAAGAAATTATTAATTATCCTCGCAAACTTTTTGACGGTATTACTGACCGCAGTCATGCTATGTATCTTGGTCTATATCCCGGCATATAAAGAAAGTCATTTCCTGGATTATATGTATTTCCCGATAAATAGGGATTGTACGATCAATCAGGAAGTCACGATCAGATCAGATGACAACAAAGCTTCAAGAACCTTTGAGAAGGATTCTGTATTCCAGTTCCTCATGATTTCGGATAAAGGGGCCAGAATCCAGGATCCGGACTACGCACTTCGCTACTACAATGTTCCGCTTGAATTCATTAAGGACGGAGTGTTCCTGGAACAGGAACTGAAGTCTAAAGCAGTAAAAAACGATCTTATTGCGCTTGTGCCTGTCGTTGTTGCAGGCATCTGCTATATGTGTATAAATCTGCTTGTGGCAATTCCCGCAACACATCTCCTGGTTGAAAAGAAAAAGTATAAGCTCGCAATAACAATAAATGCCGTGCTTGCCGGAGTCGTGTTGGTTTTCGGTGCGTTCATGGGACAGATGCAGGTGCTTGGGATTACGGAGCCTAGCTGGCCTCCCATCGACTTCATTCTGATTGTTATAGGCGTACTTTTGGTTAATGCGATAGCACTTGCCATAGTCAGGGCTCTCGTGTTTGTGAAAACAGGAATATCTGCAGGCATTGCCTTTGTCCCGTTCCGCTCGAAAAAGAATGAAGGACGCATTGCAGGCAGTACAGCACCTGTTGTTATTTCCATTGTGCTTGAAATCGTGATTATCTTGAGCGTATTTAACTACTGGGTCATGGGTTTCGGAGCTATCGACGGGTTAAGGATCCTGTTCTATATCGCTATGATGAATTTATATATTGCCTGTCCTATCATATTGGTCATCAGATTCATCCTTATGGCAATCGTGCGGTATAAGACGGCCGATAGATTCGGCGCTTCAAAGAACTACAAGATTGGAGCTGCTCTGCTCCCTCACGTCTTCATGACGATAATTGCTTTAAGCGACAGGTATGATTACCATACCGGCAAGTGATGGCCTGACATAAAGAATTCGATTCCTTTTTTCAGGAATATACCCACGAAGCGTTAGTGAGTTATTTATTCATTCTTTTAGGTCAGTTTACAAGGAACTACACGCAGACCGTGAAACGGGCTGCTGACAACAAACGGCGCTATGCTCCCGGCTGGGTGCATAGCACCTGTTTGTTGCGGGGGTTTCCAAAGGGGGCAGCGCCC